>Ga0214544_1001428_pt1 | contig 49596 bp, 23 predicted proteins | sample CNSS3metaG_FD_160074 | JGI IMG/M metagenome (GOLD analysis project Ga0214544, IMG submission 160074) | Root nodule microbial communities from cowpea collected in UCLA plant growth center, Los Angeles, California, USA - CNSS3 | ecosystem: Host-associated > Plants > Roots > Nodule | place: USA...
TGTGTACGCATTTTTTGAATTATATTAATAATTGATGATATTGTAATGTTATTAATTTAATAAACAAAATAAAAGTATATTTATAAAAAATAAAATAAAATGTACGGAGAAAATAAGAGAAAAATAATTGTTGATGAATAGTAAGAGAAAAAAAGAAAAAAGAGATAAGTAAATAATTTTATAAAAACTTGTAAAAATAACCGTTAATTTTTAAAAATTTAATAAATAATTAAATTATAAAGGGTAAAGTTGGAATTATGAAATGTGGACACAGGGAATCCCCTTTATATATAGTTATAGATATATATATAGAGAGAGAGAAAAAAAGTAAATGAATAAAATAAAATAACAAGTTCTTCCAATAACGTATCTTTTATATTTATCATATATCTTATATCTCTCATACTATCAAAATCACTAAAAATTCTCAACACTCATAATATTCCATACTCTAATTATATGATCTTAATATTTCATATTATAATATGACTCTTAAAATTTTATAAGTTCACATTTTAGTTAAATCCATATTAAACTCTCAAAATCAAAATGCAAACTTAAACGAATATTTACTGTATGTCTTTGGTGGATTGGTGATATAACAAAGAAAACTAATTATTTTGTTTTGTCACTCTTACTTCTAAGTAGTTTTATTAAAGTGTATATAAATTTATTAAACAAAGGAAATGTTTTTTTTTATCGAATAATAGTATGAAAAATTACATTACTTTTACGTAGAGATTTTTTCTTGTAATATTTTATATTAATAATTATAATAGTATTATCAGCCATTAAATCTTGAAATGGTATTTTATCAGTTTACTGGTGTGTCAAAATTTAAAAATATTGTTTCAGAAGTTTAAATTAGTTGACTTTTATTTTTTATATACCTAAATTTTAAGTTTTGTCTTCTACTTTCCATTGTCATTTATATTCGATGTATATTTTTGTTTAACATTTTATTTGATCTCTAATCTAACCGTGTTTTTGTTCTAAAATTAATAATATCATAATTTATTTTAATCTTATTAACCATAACTGGAGACCGCTGCACAATGTATTAATGATATTAATTACAATTGTTTGGGAAGAACTTAGTAGAAATATATGCATTTATTGAACAATTTCTTACCTTATTACAATTTATGTTGCCTAACTCATTTCATTCAAAGCACTGTTAAGAAGAAAAACCTACCATACATACATTTCCACCAATTAGTTTTATGTGATCAGATACCTTCAGACCGAACTACTTCGACAATTTTACCATCAATTGTAAGAATTGTTAGTAAAACAATTATGGTGTGTTTGGATGAAACAATGGTGATTAATTTATTTGGAGAATTTGAAATTCTTTGTCATGAAATGTTTTGTTTTGTTTGGATAGAGAAATTAAAAAGCATTTAAAATGCATGCATTTTTTGAAGTATTTCAATTAGTTAAATTAGAAAAAAATCAAATATCTTTAAAGAAGGTGGAATTTGAAATTCTTCTCACTCAACCCCACAACCATGACAGGTTGGGCTGGCCATACGATCCAGACAGATTGGACTGACTTGACGACACAAACGGGTCGAGCAGGCCCAACAACCAAGACGGGTTGGACGGGCCCAATGACCTAGACGGACTGGGTGACCTGATGACACATACGGGTCGTTGTCGAGCTGGCCCAACGACCCAAACGGACCAAGTTGGCCCGGCGACATAAACGGGTCGACATGTCCGATGACCCAAATGGGACTAACGACCTAGACGAGTCGGGTGGACTCAAAGATAGAGACGGGACAAACTGACCTGATAGCCAATACGACGAGTCAGTGGGTCCGATGACCCACACGAGTTTGGCGGGCCATTTGACCTAGAGGTGTCATGCGTGCCTGATGACCTAGATGTGTCGAGCAGGCCCAATGACTTGACCGACCCGTTGACCCGACAAGCCTAACCAACCCGATGACCTAGTCAAGCCCAACTGGCCCGACCTAATCATAAGAAATTCAATTATATTTTTCAAATAAGAAATTGAAATATAAAGTATTTTAATTTCTTGATCCAAACAAGTTATTTAGAAAATGAAGAGAATTTAATTGCAAGCAATTCAAATACAAACTTATGAGCATTGTTGAAATGCTCCATCTAAACACAAGGTTAAGGTAAATAAAAATAGTTCATAACGTAATGTTTGTTTATAGTTATAAAGTTCTTTAATATATGTTGTGCAAATTTTTATTTTCAATTTTCAAATAAATACTCATATACTTTGACAATTTTTATTTTTATATTAGACATCGATACGAATTTTAACATCGCAGATATAGTGACAGTTAAAAATTCAATAATTATTTATCATCATTTGCAAATTTATTAAAAAAACAAAAAATAAAATAGTATAAAATATGATTCAAATTCATGATAAAATTTATACTTTATGAGACATGATTTAATATAAATTAATTTTGTGTATAAAGGAAATTTATTTATGATTCAAAGTTTTATCTTTTTTATCTTAAAATTCCTAGAGAAAAAATTGCTAACAAGACATGATACTTTTGCATTATTAGTGCAGAAATTAGTGATAAGTAAGAGTGAAAGGAATTAAAAGAACTTGTGAGATGTTGGCATTTGATCTCAAATTAACTTAAATGAGGGAGAGAGTAACACTAACCATATTTAGAAATTTTAGGGTCAATTTTCATATACCACTTTTAATTCCAATGTTGTAAAATTTATCTTGTATACATAAATATGTTTTTCATGTTTAATTGCAGCCATAGGTTTCCTTCTGTATGTGCCGTATAGAAGACGTATGGTATTTCATAAATATAAAAGAAGAAAATTATTTTTTGACAAATTTTTGTTAACAAATTTTTGACAATTATATATGTGACAGCATCTTAATAGATCAAAGAAATGTTTAATGTAAAAAAAGTTTGGATAATAATACTTTAACCCATTTTTTTATCCACTTTTAACTCATCATTCTCATCACCTTTAGATCATCACATCATATTACTACAAAAAATTAAAATAGATGATCTAAGGGTGAATAGAGTGGTGGACCACAAATAGATCAAATGTGGGTTAAAATATTATTTTTCAAAAAGTTTAGTGTTAAAAAACTAACTTTCGTCAAAAAAAAAATTTTGTCATAGTATCGTAATATAAAGTATCATAATATAAAATGATCTCAAGACCAATAATTTAACACTAACTTTCGTCAAAAAAAAAAATTTGTCACAGTATCGTAATATAAAGTATCATAATATAAAATGATCTCAAGACCAATAATTTACTACGTAGGTTTTAGGGGTTAAATTTTTATTATTCAACCTACGTGTTATTAATTAATGTTTCAATGTTAATTTTGTGACCTTTAAACATTTTATATATAATTTTTGTTTTAATATTAAAGTTGTTAACATAAATATTTAATTTTTTTATAAGCATATAATTGATTTATTTTAATATTTTGAAAATAACTACATAAGATCACCTTATTGTTGATTACTATTTTTTTAAGTCTAGTTAGTCATTTTTATATTAAACCTGAAAAAAGTTAGAAAATATTATAAATGTTTATATATATATATATATATATATATATATTATTTTAAAATACTCTTATTTGTGTAAATCTTTTGATAGATAGTAACATATTATATGAATGGAGGCTTTCTTTTATATACAAGGTTAAAAAAATATGGCCAAAACAAACGAATTAACATGGTTTTAAAACGATAATTTAAAGTTTTTCGCACTTTTATGAAAAATTAATTCTAGAACATCACATTTGTCGTTACTAAAATGATTTTTATTCGAAATAATTTAGAATTCATCACATATTAACCATCTCACAAACATTACTTATACATTTCATACTATTGCTTGGGAAAATGACTCTTAAAAAGTTATTTCTTCTTTTATCCACATAATTTCCTTGAGAAATTTCATATAGCGTGACTAACAAAAAAAAAAATTTGATGTCATATACTTTCAACCTTTGATGTGTATCCAAAGTTGGATGTTATATGGAGTGACGTCAAAGTTAACTTTTGAAAAAATGCATGACATCACTTAACGTTAATGGGATAGAGGTCTAGTGTCCCTCAATGTTGAAGGATGAGGGACAAGACGTCCAATTTCATGCGACGTCTTTTGACATCTAGCAGTGCAATACCAAACATCAAAATCATAGATTTTTTGTTTTAATTTTAGTTATATTTACAATTTTTCCACACCTAAAAACTAGAAAAATTCTATAAACAGATCATACATATATCTAGCACAGTTGTGGATGTACAGTTATATCTAATAACACTAAAGTTGTCTAAACTATTACAATTAAAACCAAACTAAAAGTTGCATCATCAAAGTGTTGTCCAACAAAGTTGAAAACAAAAAAATTCTTAATGTTGGTCGTGACGTATTTAATTAAGACAACGAACACAAAAACAAAAATATGTCTCGTTAACAAAGATTGCGTGTCCTTGAGCATAATGCAAAAACTCCATCAATCTCAAACTTTTTACTCTCACAAAGTAAGACCCTACCCTTTTGGAAAAAAATATTTTTCATAATTTGCTAACACGTATAAAAAGAAGTCAAACATAATAAATTTGACAAAATTTCGACCACATTTCACATTGATCTCTGAAGTACACGAAATAAAAGTGATCACGCATAATCACAATCAAGTATGCATCCAGAAAACAACATAAAATTGCCTCAATCGAAATTTTATCAAATTTATGCATAAAACTCAATATACACGTTATAGTCAATTATGAAAAATAATTTTTTCAAACTGTCCGATCAAACAATTCAATATTTAATACAAATGATTAAAAATTTAATCATTTATACTAAATCTCAAACGAGAACTAAGATTCGGTCAGTGTTATGCACTAAAATTATAATAATCTTCATATATAAAATAACAATGCAACAATAATATTAAACAATCAAATAAAAATATAATTATTTCAACATGCAAGATCTAATAATAAATATAAATTTCATTTCAAATTTTTCAAAATTTTCAAAATTTTCAAATATCATGAAATTTCAAACAAAAAGAAAAATGCCAAAAAAAAAAACAATACACTCATACATGAACAAGAGCCAAAGTGCAAACAGAATGAAATGAAAAACTAACCTTGTAGCAAAAACAAGGATGTAGTTGGAGGAGGGTGGCCTTATACGGTCGTCGGCACCGGTAAACGGAAACTTGGTGGAATGGGTATGAAAACGTTGCATTTACATGAAATGAAGACGAAAACGAAAATCAATCGGTTCAAAATGCTTAAATCAATGTACAAACGAAAACCCAACAAGTTTAATGGTGGAAAACGAAGTCAAACTCACTTGCGAAGGTCGTCGTCACCGGTGAGGATGAAGGAGAAGCTCATGGGAATGAACAATGGACACTTTCTAGTTTGCGGGGACGACTTAAAATGCATTATGACGTCAGAGCTCCCTTGGACCGAAGTTAAGTGACGTCAGGGCTTCTCTAACTCGATGTCCTTTGCAAAATAAAGTCTAGGCTTTTATGGGCCGAATTTAAGTAACGTCAGGACTTCTCTGAATCGATGCAAAATTTGTCAATTTATTTACGAAAATGTTATCGGTCATTTTTTATGTTAGACTTCTTTTGAATAGATGATAAATGGATGACATTATAAGCCAATTTTTGTGTCGGTGTTGAAAAAGTTTAAAATGTCTATTTTACATTTTTAATTATCAAGATTGAAAATAAATTTTTAATTATTCTAAATAAATTATTAATTCTGAAAATGTATTTTAAATTGTATAATCTGTAGTGTACATTTTGTAATCTAAAGATACATTACAGATTTTTAAATTGCAAAATTAAAAAAAATGTAAAAATGATATAATTCAAAATATATTTTCAAATTACACAATAAAAATCTATAACCCATAACTAATTTAGATTTTCTCTACATGAAAATAGGTGAATAAAGTGTGTTTTTTTAGGAGTATGAGATGTGGAGATTGTGAAAATTACATCTTATTTTCTTCCCCTTCATTATCCTCATCTCTTTAAAGGATCGTTATTAATGGTGTGTTTATTTTCACTTCTTTACTATTCATAGGGATGGATTTCTGAGTAATTTCGTGTTCTTGATTTGCTGAATGTGGCAGTAAAGGAATCTACAATGAAAAGTTGAAAGAATAATTATTGCTGAATGCAGCAGGTAGTCATTTTTATATTAAACCTAAAAAGAATAATTATTGCTCTTGATTTATATAGGATGTTTTTAGTGAACTACCCTATAATTTTCTCTTAAAAATTTGTTTGCAAGACATGAATGTTCTTTTGGTGGTGGTGGCTGGTCTTTTTAATGGTTTAATTTGGACTCGATTAGGTGCTGATAAAGTGTGAGGTGTGGAGTAAATAATAATAATAATAATAATAATAATAATAATAATAATTAATAATAATCATAATAATAATTATTAATAATCAATAACATTAATAATAAGGAAAAAAATTGATTTTATTTACTTATTAATTTTTTTAACCTTCAAATTTTTTGAAAGAAACTATCTGAATTTTACCTCCAAATTTCTTAAAAAAATAACACAAATTAAGTTTTAAATTTACTAAAACACACTCTAACAAACGATCGGTGTAATTATACACTATCCTAACCTTGTGTTTGGATGGAGCATTTCAACAATGTTTAGAAATTGAAATGCTTTGTATTTAAATTGTTTGTAATTAAATTCCATTCATTTTTGAAATAATTTGTTTGAATAAGGAAATTAAAATACCTTACATTTGAATTTCTTGTTTGGAAAAAAAATTTGAATTTCTTATGAGATAAAATTTAACTTTAACAATATTTATTTTACACTTAATTATGTTTTGAGTTCATGATAAATTTGGAAACATGCTCGACAACCCAGATGGGTCGGGCAGACCCAACTACGCAACCAGATTGGTTAGACCTGACGACCCACCCGAGCTAGACCGACTGGAAAGCCCAGATAGGTTGGGTGGCCCGATGATCTAGAGGCCTAATGGCCCATACTACACGATTGTGCCGTCAAATTCGTCAATATGGCCCGATCCAACCCGTCTAAGTCATTGACCCAATGCTCCAGACAGGTCTGATGACCCGAACGGGTCCGACAACCTGGACGGGCTCGAAGACATGGACGAGCCTAACGAGCCCGACAATCCGGACGGGGCCGAATACCAAGACTGGTTCGACGACCCAGACAGGCCCATACACCCAGATGGGCCCGAAGACCTGGGGGGTCCGACGACTAGAATGGGCCCGAGGACCCGGACGGACCTGACAACCTGGATGAGCCCAACGACTTGGACATGCCCGACGACTCGAGCAGGCCCGACGACCTAGACGGGCTCGAGACTCGAACGACCCGACAACTCGTACGGGCTCATTCAAACCGTTAGGTCCATCCGGGTTGTTAGGACCCTTTGGATAGTCTAGCTCGTACAAGTCGTCGGGCCCGTTTGGATCGTCGAGACTGTTGGGGTCATCGGGCCCGTCCGGGTCATCGTTCCCGTCCGAGTCGTCGAGCCTGTCTGGGTCGTCGGGCATGTCCGCGTTGTCCCCCACTTTCGGGTCGTCGGGCACATCTGAGTCGTCGGGTCCAATGATTTGGAAGGGCCAGTTTGGGTCGTTGGGCTCGTTTGGGTCGTTGGGTCCGTCTGGGTCGTCGGGCTCGTTCGAGTTGCCTTGTTCGTCTAGGTCAGGCCCGTTCGGGTCATCGGGCTCGTCTGGTTCGTCGGGCCCGTTTGGGTCGTCGGGTCCACTCGGGTCATCGGGTCTGTCCGGGTCGTCGGGTCTGTCCGGGTCGTCGGGTCTGTCCGGGTCGTCGGGCATGTTTGGGTCGTCGAGCCCGTTCTGAGAATAAATTGTCTGGGTCATCGGGCTCGTCTGTTTCATCAGGCCCGTCTTGGTCGTCGGGCATGTCCGGGTCATCGGGCCCATTCGTGTCGTCAGGCCTGTCCGGGTCGTCAGGCAGTCCGGGTTGTCGGGCCTGTCCGGGTCGTCAGGCCTGTCCGGGTCGTCGGGCCTGTCCGGGTCGTCGGGCCCGTCCGGGTCGTTGGGCATGTCCGGGTCGTCGGGCATGTCTAGGTCGTTGGGCCCGTCCGGGTTGTTGGGCACGTCTGGGTCATCGGGTCCGTTCGGGTCGTCGGGCACGTTCGGGTCGTTGAGTACGTCCGAGTTGTCGTGTCCGTTCGGATCGTCTAGGATGTGAGGTTGAGTGAGAAGAATTTCAAATTCCACCTATTTTGAGAATATTTGAATTTCTACTAATTTAGCTATTTGAAATCCTTCAAAAAAATTCTTGCATTTGAAATGCTTTTTAATTTCTCTATCCAAACAAAGTATTTCATTATAAAGAAATCCAAATTCTTCAAAAAAATGAATTACTTCATTAAAATACTCTATCCAAACACACTCTAAATCTGTTGGAACATAAAAGTTAAATAATTTGAAAACATTTTTTTTTTCATTTATTTATTGATAAACCGGTTCTTCTTATAATCTTATCTTTTTTATTTCAAAAATGGAAGTGAAATGTTGAGTGCAGTTCATGCATATTGTTTAACCAATAGAATGGAAGTAGTTCCCATTGATGAGATATAATTTGTCATCATAATAAAAGGTTTGAAATCATCGCATTCATTAAAAGTAAATGAATATTACGTAGTACTAATTAAATTTAATAAAATTCAATTAAACAATATATACGTTTTAAGGAGAAGTTAACTGAAATTATAACAAGGCAAGACCTAAGGAACTATTATACAAGGATAACAAGCGAAGAAAAAAAAAACTATGATCAAGCTCAAATATATATATCTTTATCTTTTGCATTTTATTTCGATTTTTTTTATTTTAACATCCGATACAACACTTTTTGTTAAGAAATGCCATAACTTTTATTTAAATGAAATAGTAGCCATAACATTTTATTTTCTATAAGGATAAGTGAAACATATATTATAAAGAGGTCTAGAAATCTATAAGTGAAAGAAGGCCCAAAGAGGACTTATATATATGCAAAGGACAATTGGCGGCGGGTCTTCAATGGAGTTGACCCAAAAATTTGAGTCATTACATTACATCGTGGTGAAAAAATTACCTTCATTTAAAATAATTAAAATTTAGGTTTGATATAAAAGAATTAAATCACCGGTTGTATAAAAATTCAACCAAAATCCAATCCAGTATCATTAACCAAATAATTTTATGAGCTAATTGTATTTTTAGTCTTACACTTTCGGTTGGAAGTCCCACATTGATTAGAAATAAAACCATTTCATAGTACATAAGTGAGGTGCAAATCTTACTTTATAAGCTAGTTTTATGGAGTTGAATTAGACTTAAAGCTTATTTTTAGCATGGACCATCCACCCATTTCTTGTGGCATGAGAGAGTGTGTTGGAAATCTCACATCAACTAAAGATAAGATCAATTCGTAGTATATAATTTTTTTTAGATGTCGAACATGTAAACAAATTTCATAGTATATATTTATTCATTGTTTAAGTTTAAGGATTAAAATGTATCGAAGTTTCAAATAGAAACAAATTTCAATTTTTAATCAAAGTTCAAGGACTAAAAACATACTTAATCCTAATTTTATTGTCAATTTTGTGCATCATTCAAAACATTTACTTTTTTTCTAACTATATTCTCCATGTTACAATTTTAACACCCATTCCTTATATTAAGATTTCTTGAACAATCATGTATACTTTTATCACATAATAGAAGCATAGTTATACCAAATTATTTAACTTATCTTTTCTTTCATTTGTTGTTAATAAACTCAACCGAAGAAAGTTTATGGAGCATCAGAAAGATCGGACAATATTGAAGAGGCACAAAAGTTCTTAAAAACCCAAGGTTCGAAGCCCCACAAAATAGAACAATCCCCCACCTTCATGAAAGATAAACTTGTTATACAAATATTTCCATTGTCAAAGATTAACTTTTTCATAGTTAAATTCTCTTTTATCGATATTCCACATGTTCCGGTAGAAGTTGGGAGTCTTAACGTTTGTTGACTTAAAGTTTATGATTACTTTTAGTTCAAAATCAATTATGTTCATTTGTGTTAATATTTTATTTATAAGTAAATTAATTACAAATTATTTTCATTTTCTAAAATTGGAGACTATTTTAATTATAAAATTCAAAATCAAAATATTACAAAAATATTAACCAAAAGATTAGAAATATAATAACAAAAAAATTTCAAAGATAATAATCAAAAGATTACAAAGAATCTCGATTCCAAATTTTGGCTTCTCCTTTTTAATCTGCCTTCAAACATGTCTTATGTTGGTAATTGTCAACTTGACTCATAGATGGCGTAGTTAATACTATAAAATTGTTAATTGGTCCTCAAAATTCATACCTTTTATCTTGTTTGACCCAAATCTTAACTTATTTTGCTTGGTTTGTCTTAAAACCTTCCAAGCTTGATAACGGTTAAATTAATCCATGGATGACCTCCTATGAAGCCCATAATATTGTTTAGTTGACCCAATTGATGTGTATTGGTGTGTCCTTCTGTTATTTGTTATTGCATACTTTATTGTCAAATCTTTAATAAGTTAGATTTAAGAGAAATTCGATCATAATTTGAAATGATCATCGACGACGTTACACCACCTATTGATCTCGATGAGATTCTAGTTGGTTGTCGTAAAAAAAAATTCTTCATCAAATTCAATAAATTAAGTTCTATTTAATTATATTTAGTGTTGATTCATGAAGTTTATAAAATAATTATTCTTCTATTTCAACATAACTTAAATATAAAAATAAAAGAATCACTAATTAGGAACTATAAGGTTGACTTAATAGTTAGAAAAGAGAATAAGAGAAGTTTAATTCAATTTTTCCACTAATATTTAGGAGTTAGAAAGTTGGTACAAGGATGTTTAAAGTGAAGATGAGAGAGATTTTGAATTTAACTTCGCCAATGATAACTTAAGGTTACAAACATGAATATATTTGACCCTGAACACCGTATCTCTAACTAGAATAAGAAAAAACTAAATATAAAAAAGTATATAACATATTTTCATCTTAACTATTTTAAATTATCTGTTTGTCTAATATTTATAATAATAATTTAATAATTTATTTATTTGTTTTTCACTTAACGGATATATATATATATATATATATATATATATATATATATATTATATATTCAATGTATTAGATCAATCTTAATATCTTTTAAAATATGATGAATTGATATATTGATACATGTGAATACATCACTCACTTTGTTTTTCAATTTTATATTCCAAACACAGGAACAAAAGTATTAAATAAAAAATAAATATAAGAACATCATTGAATAAAAAAGGAATAAATGAAAAATAAAAGTTTTATTAAACTTAAATTAAAATAAAAAATATTTTTTCACATAAATTTTACTTACACTTTTGAGTTTATGAAAAAAAAGTCTACAAATTAAAATATACAAATTTATAATTATTTCATAATAGTTAATTTTACCAAACTCTTTTATACCAGACTATTTAATTATGAGCTAGTTTTTTAACACTTTTAAACTACTTTTTAAGATAATTTTAAGAAAGATGCTTAAGATATATGCAGTTTGGCCTTGCATTCGAATTGCGGAGACAACATGAAGAACCTCAACGTGTGGCCGAACCCTAGTGGCAGGTTTTCCCCGTTCCGTTCGACATCTCCAACACTCAGCGTTATCCGTTTCGTTCCTCCTTCTCCTTCTTCCGTTCGGTGTCATAGTTCTCTAACTCACCACACTTTCAGGTACATTTTCTTGCTTCAGTTATCTCTTTCATCAATAACCACACACATCCATTTCCCTTTGTGAACATATTGGGTTAAAATATTGACTTGTAATTAGAATTTCCTCAGGTGTGCAGTGCTCGGTGCAGGATTCGCTGGCCTCTCTGTTGTTTGGCATCTGTTGAAGGTAGCCACTACAGACTGCTTAAATTTAAAACTTGATAAGCTTATGTGATTGAGGTCTTGAAATTAAGAACTTTATCTTATACATATTCTATTTCTTGACTATGTAATATTTCAATAACTTCTCAGTTGTAAAAAAAAAAAATTAAAGTGAAAAAAGTTATAAAATGTGGGTCTTACCATTAGAATAAAACTATTAAATATAGTGTGAGTTGGTTAAAAATGGTATAACATGATGATAATGAGACTCATTTAGAATAAATTAAGACACCATATAATTTTCTTATAAGACACTTGCATTGTAGACGCATTAACATAACTTGGGACTTGTTTAAATAAAATTTTGATAATCACTTATGTGGTGAAAACGAAAAAAAGAAATTTTAAGTTTCTTTCTGATATTAGTTTTTCTAAAAGATAAATAGTTTTGTGAAACTTATTTTATTTTTCTTTCCTATATTCTTATGGGAGAGGAGCTCATGGAGTCATAATTGTCCGTCAGTGGCTGATTTTTATTTCATTTTTTTTTTGTTGAAATATAATTTGCAGCAAAGTCCTAAAGAGTTGAATCTGAGAGTTGATATATACGATGAAGTGGGCATTGGGGGTGGTGCTTCTGGAATTTCCGGAGGTCTTCTTCACCCTTATTCCCCAAAAGGTTTCTCATTTTATTCTCGAACTGTCTTACTGTGGAGTGTAGATACAGTGGATTGTTGTTTTCCATGGTTCTGCTGTGTTGTGATGTGGTGTCTGTGGAATCTTCTGATGGATGAATGGTAATGTAGTTAAGCTTCTCTGGGAGGGTGCAAATTGTTGGAAAGAGAGCATGGAGCTTTTGAGAGTTGCTGAAGAAGCTAGTGTCTCCAAAGATTACAGAACTGGAGAATCTGCTGAAGATATGGAAGCTTTTGTAGCTCATAAAAGGTTCTTTAGTTTTTTTTTTCCTTTCAGCAACTGAATATTGTACCACACCACTTCCCCAACTCTTTCAAAGTACTGTATTCTTCTTTTGAATATTTCATTCTGTTGTGTTGTTTTTATACATTTTGCTCTCTCCATTGGAATCTTAAGTTGATTTACACTGCTGATGATCAGCTGACTTCAGGGGCATCTTAAGACCGGCAACAGATATGAAGAACATGATCAAATTGAATGATGTAACCTCTCTGATTCAATACATTTCAGAAATATTGGTTTTTAGATCTGGGTTTCAGATATGAATGATGTAACCTTTATGTGATTAGAACGTCAAGACTTGTCTTCCTAGCTGCAGAGTACAAACACTTAACAATGTAGAGGCTCAAAGCCTTTTACCTGGTGTATGTTTACCATTCAACACGGCTTTCTATATGCCTGAAGCTTTAAATATCAATTCTCGCCACTATCTTCAGGTTTCGATCACTAGTGCAAAAATTTTCGTTATTTAATGTGTATGTCTTGCTTTTTTTTTTTTTTTTTTTTTTTTTTTTTTTATTTTTTTTTTTTTTCTTTTTTTTTTTTTTTTATGATTTTTTTTTTTTGGTTTAATTTTTTTTTTAAAGTTTTTTCATTTTTTTTTTTTTTTTTTTTTTTTTTTTTTTTTTTTTTTTTTTTCCGTTTTACAAGTTTACTTTCATCCATTTTGATAATTCTATCAGGCACTTTTCCGAGGATGTGAAATTTTGGTGAAAGAATCATCAACTCTTGATTCTTCACAGAAACAGCTTAGTTTGCACAAAAGATCTGTTGATAGGCTTTCTGAGTTTGAAGGTAATAGTGCTTTGCTATTCTTATGGACTGTCGTAGTTTCATTCAGTGTGCTGCTCTTTGCTTGTTAACTTGACAGTTTTGCAATTCCTCTGTCTCCTTTTTGCTTTAGGTGAATGGTACATTTATATTTAGCATTTTTGTACAAGATGTAGCTTAATAAATAATGAGTCGTTTTAAATGATATTGGATTCAGGACATTCCAAAGATATTTACTTCAACTAAGTCAAACTATATGAATTGGTAGTTATGGACTCATTAGCTTTGACTATAATGTGTAAACTAGTCAGTACATAAGAAAAAAGGCTTAAAGGATAATTTTGTCTTAAATCTTTGTAAATGCTGAATCTCAAGTGCCTATAGCACGATAAAAGTCATGAAAGTTTAGGTAATCATTGGAATTTTTTTTTTTTTTTTTTAATTTGGTAATCCATCATTCCTCAGCCAGGAGATTGTGGCATCTAAACTTACCCTTGTCCTTTCACTTGTGATTCTTTTATAATTTCAATGATTTTCTTACCAGTGGCTTTGAATCACTTTTGTTTGCTTATTTTTTGATAGCTTTATCTTGTAAGTCACGACTGATATCAATAAAAAAAAGGATGAAAATACATGGAAAAGAAGTGGAATAGAGTCTATGATATTAGTCATAGTGGAGAGTCTGAGGATACAAGGCACAACAAAGATATAAATATAAAAATATCACAATAGCATAAAGACTAAACTCATCTAAATTTATACATATAAACACATATACATACACACATACATACATAAATATAAAGTCCAACATATAAAGTCTCCCACTGTCTATGGCCTGTCTCAATAAACCTTCCGGATTAAGGATCCTGCACATAATCATTAGTGGAAGAAAACAAACCTGTGTAACCAAAGTCACATAGTTGACCAATAAAGACAATTCAAAGTGAGATTAGGAGCATAGTAAACATCTGAAAAGGATAAAGTAGATGTGGAGACAAATCCAATACCTACTAATGATATTGAGAGTCATCCGCATTCATAACAAATATAGGTGAGACAAAATTTAAGAACACAAAAGTCATAGGTTCAAAATGAGGCACCGAAATCAATGATCTATTAGGAAGGACAAATACGTGACGAATAAGAGGAAGACAAAAAAGACCTTTTAAGGATAAGAGAGACATAACGTATGACTGAATAGCAAGAAACTTTTGAAATTGTTCTACAAGATCAGCTAATGGAATGTAGAGACTCTTCCTTTTCACCAGCCATATTTAAATGTAAAATATGGCAATAGCATAAAAACTAAATTATCCAATAATAATGACCATAATTTTGGCAGAGCTTTTGATGGTTCAAAACTATGCTATAATATCTTTTATGTCTTAGGGGAATATGATGCAGTCATCGTATGCCTTGGCGCCAAGGTGAACATGCTCCCTGAGCTTTCTGGGAGGCTTCCTTTGAGGACATGTAGGGGTGTAATTGCACAACTGGAATTGCATGATGATATGAAGTAAGGTTTTAAAGTTCTATGTTGCAATGTTTTTGAGATTATTTGAATGTCATATCCCTTTTATTTGAGAATTTTCTGGCATTTTCTTTCAGAGGTTATCCCGAGAGGGCCCCCTCAATTTTATCAGATGCATGGATTGCCGTTCAGGGGCCTCATAGTCTGAATTTGGGCTCAACTTGGGAATGGAAATCGGTAAATTCATCACCAAATGTTTCGAGCGATGAAGCTTCAAAAGCACTTCAAGAGCTTTTGCCAAAGGCATCTACCATTTATCCGGGAATAAAGGATTGGGTTTTCACTGGAGCAAGAGCTGGTCTGAGGGCAATGCCTCCACTCACCACCCTTGGATCACTTCCACTTTTGGGTTGTATTAATGATATAATAGGCAGAAATCACACTTGTAAGTATTGGTTATTTGGAGGGCTAGGTTCAAGAGGATTGCTATACCATGCTTGGCTAGGTAATTTGATGGCACAAGCTGTGCTTTCCTTTAATGAGGAAGTAATTCCATCTGAGTTGAGATCTTGGAAATCCATTGAACCAAAATGTAGCGTTCTGCTCTAACAATGTTCAATTTAAAGGAGAAATTTTGCAGAGATTTGAATCTTGTTATATCAGTATGTGATTCACAAGAGTTCATGTTATATTCCGGAAGATTTGCTGGATAAATTTTTAAGACAGTGAATATTCACACTTCAGGAGATTTATTTTATTGTGTTACCATCAGTTTTTTAACAGGAAGATCCGTTATGGGAGAAAAAGAAGGCGAAAGTAAGTTAGAGACGAGTGAAAGCATATTCATTCATTCATCTTTTCTTTAAACTATATGATTACACCTTCACTAATGGCCTACGTTTGCTTATCTTTTCAACAAAACATGAATCGGCTGATTTTTCATCCATAGAATTATTTTTACGCTGTGTAGTATTGTTGGATGCTATCAATGTCAAAACCTTTCAACTTCACAACCGATCCCATTTCTTCCTTGGGGTGTCTAGCTCTCTCAATCTGCAAAATTTTATAACATCAAATCAACATTACACTGTGTTGTAACCAACAGCCGAAGCATCACCACCAAATGTTAACTAACAGTAGGAAAAAAAAATTCAAACTTTGACCCTCTTTTCAGACAAAAAATTTGACAACCCATTTTAATAATATAATACTATATATTAATGTTTTAAATTAAGAATAAAAAATATAACTAACATATTAATATTTTGGGTTTCAAAGAGGTATTTCTTTTGGGTGTTAATGCATCATTCTATTAAAGTTAAGTTTATGAAAGTTGACCTTGCTGCCTCGGAAGGTATTTGTGACTGGTAAGCAATTCCAGGGACTTGAAGACCGTGCATTGCTAGTTGGGCCACGGCCCATTGGGCTTCCCTTTTCGCCAATACCGTAATTCTTCTTGTTTATGATACACATTGATTGATGGTTGAGCAAAAAGAGAAGAAAGTTTACTCTATACAACAATTTTCAAAAACTAGTTTTTAGAGAATGACAATAGGATGATTTTTTTTAATTTAATTTCACTATTTTAAATATTTTTAATCTGGTGTTATTTTCCTTAGAAGTTACTTAGTATAGTCTTTTTTTTTATAAATTGATATTAACAATTATAGCATGTCATATGAATAACGAATAATATATTTTCGATCAAAGTTGATTTCTTAATAGAATAATACATAGTATGAATCACGAATGGCAAATATCATTCATAAATTTATTGAACGATTACATTAGCTATTGTTAAAAATAAAATTATACTAAATCAATAACATTTAAAATAATGAAACAAAATTAAAAAAAAATTATAGACAAATAAAACTATTAAACCAAAATTACAAAAATAAAAATAAAAGTGTTTTAAAAAAATATTGTTAACAAATCACCAAAATAAAAAAAGAATATAAAGTTTTCAAACTAAATAGTGACATTTCTTTTAATCAACTTTAAACTAAACAGGAAAATTATACATTTTGGTAAAGAGGGAAACAAGAGGATATGGTATGAATTTTGGCAAGGAGAAGAAGATGAAAGAAAAAGACAGAGAAAGAGATAAAGGTGGTAAGTAGCATGCGATAGAAAGTGAATATAAAAATAAGAAGAAAAGAAAGGTAAGAATAGATGATATAAGAGAGTTATGAAGTGAATGAAGCAAAAGAACAGACAGAGATGGGTTGGGTTTTCCGAAATATAAAATAATGTTTATTAAGATGTTGTTCTGGATAAAAAAATGAGGTTGACATGTCACCATTGAAGTGGAGAACCTGATGCATTACAGGTTTTTCTCCGAAAAAATGTCATAAATGAAAAAACAAAAAAATAGAGAATGAGGTAATGATGCAATACTTGTGCTAAGGCTTGTCTGGGAGCGTGGTGTCGCAAGCACTGCCTAGCCCCATGCGGATGAGAAATTTGAGGATGTCAAGAGGAATGTAGGTGATGATACTGTAGATCCAGATTACTCCAGCCCATTCCCACCCAATTCCATGGATTTTCGCAAAGTCCCAATGTGCATACACAGCAATCGCAGAGGCCACCTAATTCAGTTCAACTCTTTCCTTGTTAAAACCACTTCCATTTCATCGTTCAAAACTCAAACACACAAAAAAAAAGTTTTGCAGAAAGAAACTAACCAGTTGGGCACAAATGAATGCAACAATGAGCATCACGCCAGGACACTCGAGATATGACCAGCCCCTTGATCTGGTCACAAAGATGAGTGCCTGACTAATGATGCTCACTTGAAGGTAGAGAGCAGAGTTAAGCTGCTCCTCACTTTCTGCAATTGGACTCACTTTAAAGACATCCTGAAAGAACAGAAAACACACTGATATGATATATGGTTATAATTATGGAGATGGAAGTGGAAGTGTTACTTACGGTGAAGAAATGAGTGTCATGAACAAGGTAGAAGAAGACTGCGGTCATGATGGCCATGTATGCTCCAAGAACGATTCCGGTGGCAAAGATTTCGTTGAGTTTCCATGAATCAGGCAAAGGAGATGGTTTGACCCTGTCTTTTGATATGGTCATGATGGTTCCGTCGTTCAAGATGGCTATGATGAGAACCATGAAGGGAGCGAAGTCGAACTTCCATATTAAAGCAACAAGCAAGAACCCAAACACAACGCGGATTGTGATGGAAACAGCGTAGATTGTGTAGTTCTTCATCCTCTGGAAAATGGCCCTGCTTGTCAACACAGCACACACAATCACACTGAGTCCAGGTTCGGTCAGAACAATATCAGAGGCACTCCTTGCTGCGTCAGTTGCATCATCCACCGCAATGCCGATATCTGCTTTCTTCAGTGCTGGTGCATCGTTCACACCATCTCCGGTCATGCCACAAATGTGCTTTCTGTCCTGCAACCTCTTTACAATCTCGTACTTGTGCTCTGCACATATCAATGCAAAGATTAAATTCTTTAAATTCTGGTTGCAAAATCATTGTTTTATGAAGTCTACCAATAATCATCTATGATTGTATTTGCCTTCCAACTGTTTGAGAAAAATGGCTGCTGCATAACGATAATTTAGAAGCTCGGTACAATGTTAAGTCCTTACCAGGGAAGACTCCGGCAAATCCGTCAGCCTTCTCAATGAGATCATCAACTGTGATTGTAGAAAGGGATCCATCCGTGGAATCACCACCAAGGAGGGAAGATGAAGGGTACATGTTGGTGCCCATTCCAAGTCTGCGAGCGGTTTCTTTGCCAATGGCAAGTTGGTCTCCGGTGATCATTTTAACATTCACTCCAAGTTCAATAGCCCGACGAATGGTCTCAGCACTATCATGCCTTGGAGGATCAAAGAGAGGTAGGAGACCCAAAAACTCCCATGCATCTCCAGCACTCTCCTTCGTCTTCTCTGGAATACTCTGCCAACAATTATAGTGCACTTCATTTGTTATAAGAATAAATCCTAAACTCTAAACCAAATTTTATGAACTAATAACCGAGATTCTATCCTCACATAAAAAAGGTTAATCAGATTCGGTTACTGTTTTGTGAAGATTGATGGAAACTGTATAATAATATTTATCTTTTCATGTTTACACCTTCACTCACCTGGCGAGCAACACCCAAGGAACGCAGACCCCGATCAGCATATTCATCAATAACCTTGTGTGCCCTTTTCAGGGTCTCTCCTTTAAGGCCACAAAGTTCAATGATCTGATACACATAAATGAGTAATCAGATGACATTGTAATTTTAAGAACAAATATTGTACTGCAATTCACATATGCAGAGTCTTACTTGCTCAGGAGCACCTTTGCTGCTTCTGTGCCAGTCACCATTGCCGTCAATGAAGGTAATAGCAGTGCGCTTGTCCACAGGATTAAAAGGCAAGAAATGCACCTCGGTGATTCCTGCTCTTGCCTGAGATGTCAAAACAGAACCCAATTACAATGTTAAGCCACTTAGTTTGCTTTCATTTCATGTTAACATAAAAAAGAGTGTGAATCATAATACCTCCTTAGGGTCACTTAACATTCCCACAATCGATGAATCAATGGCATCCTGGTTTTCAGTTCTGGAAGCTCTGGCTGCATGTAGGACAAGGGTGTCCTTGTCCATGCCCTTGGGGAACACCTATATTGCAAGCAATATTGTTGTTATATAAGCACAAGATACCTCTGGTCTTCAACCATTGAGCGCAGGAATAAGAAAAGAAAAGCATGCATCTCAGAAAATTTGAGTATGAAACTTGGCAATGATTGGTATTATCTAGTGACTAACCTCAATCAAGTTCTTGTCCACAGTAAGCTTATTGAGGGTGAGAGTTCCAGTTTTGTCACTGCAGAGAACATCCATCCCTGCCATTTCTTCAATGGCTGTCATTCTCTTGGTGATGGCTCCTTGTTCGGACAAACGGTGAGACCCAATTGCCATGGTCACTGACAAGACAGTAGGCATGGCAATTGGGATACCACCAATGAGAAGCACCAATAAGTTATCAATTCCATCTCTATAAGACCTATGCTGGATGGGGTACATCACAATGATCTCTATCACCATGCCCACAGCAATTGAGCAGATACAAAAGTTACCAATAGATGTCAACACCTAATTCAAGCAATTACATCAAATCCTAAATATTAGTCCAAATTTGGATCATGCTCAAAGATGAACTCGTTCTTTAGATCTTAAGCTTAAAGATATGATATGATACCTGTTGAAAGTGACCGACATTGTTGGTGCTGTCTACAAGATGAGCAGCCTTGCCAAAGAAGGTGTTGATACCGGTGGCAATGACAACAGCTTCAATTTCACCTTGTTTGCAGGTGGAACCAGAGAAGACTCCATCACCAGGGTTCCTTGTGACTGGCAAGGATTCACCAGTGAGAGCAGCTTGGTCAATTTTGAGAGGATCTCCCTCCAAGAGACGGGCATCAGCAGGGACAATATCTCCCAACTTGATGCTAATCACATCTCCAGGTACCAAAATTGATGCATCTTCTTCTCCCCATTTTCCATTCCTCAACACCTACACAACAATGATGAATGCTTGCTTCTGAATCTAATTCAACCTTACAAACAAATGTGCTGTTACCTTGGTTTTGGGTGCAAGACCAGCCATCAAAGCAGCTGCAGCATTGCCTGCATTGTTTTCCTCGATGAAACTGATGGTTGAGTTCACGATAAGTAAAACTACAATACCAGTGAAATCTTGCCAATCCGGTGGCTTGCCCTGTCACATTTAACAGTTTTTGTTGGAGAATACAAAGCACAGACACATGAATGCATAGTTTTCATTTTCCAAAATTGACTACAGAAGAGAATAAACTCCAGAGAATTGTTATTACCCCTCCATTGGCCAACACAATGGCCATGATAGCTGCACACTCCATAACCCATGATAGAGGATTCCACATGAAACCCAAAAACTTTAGGACCTTGCACTCCTTTTTCTCTTCTAATTTATTGTAGCCAAAAATCTGGAGCCTCTTCTCTCCTTCTGCAGATGTTAGACCCTGTCTGGTACATTTCAGCTGCACAAAGACCTCTTCAACCGGAATCTTTTCCTACAGTGACAAGGAAAAGGAAGAGCAATTAATACAAACAAAACAAAGTGTGATGTGTCTGTTATCATGGTAGTGAGTTATTATTATACTCACAAGATCAACATTCTTCTTGAGATCCTCAAACGAGATATCAGAGGCCATGATGAAAGAAAGAAAGCCTTTTAAACAAAATTGGCTTCTTTCTTTCTTATTTAATTTTTTTTTTTAATTTTTTATCTGTCTTCTTTAGCCGCTCTCAGTCCCCTATCTAGCTAGCCATAGGCAGGTAGAAAGAAACTGTGAACGAAGAAGCCAGACAGAACAAAAGAGAGATGCTTTAAATATATATGTAAGCTACCCCAAGGTGAGACAGCAACCGTTGCCATGGTTTCCCTTTCCTTTTATACTGTAATGTCCCAGACACAACACACAGGTACTTGTGATTCTCCGTGTAATGCTACAATCCTTCACCATTTGCATGCACGTGTTACTCCGACTTTGTTTCTCATCAGTTCCTTGCTTCTTGTGGCTCACCAGTATTCTCGATATTCTTAGGCTCTTCAAAATTTCGACATCACTAACCATCTCATATTCACCCAAAATTTTGGAAGAAACGCCACATTTTTCTAATACGTGTAATTCGGACATGGCTTTCATCTCACCGTTAACTAAAATCTTTGTTTCATGCATATTCATTCATTTTTTATTCCCCAATCACTATTGCCTTATTTGTTGTAAAGATCACAAATTTTGTTGGAATCACGAAAATATATATATATATATATATATATATATATATATATATATATATATATATATATTTTTATAGAAAAAGTATTACGACTCTCTAAAGCCATAGTCTCTGGTTACATCAAGTTTTACTTGAGCTAATGTAACCATAAACTCTTAGAAAGTCATGTTTGCTTCCTGAAAGATGTTAGAATGAGCTTTCTCCCAACTACTGAAACTCAATCATACAAATAATTACTGTATGCTCTCTCATGTGTTCATTTTGGAATAAAATGTAAAATTCAATGCAAACAACTTAATGAAAATTAGGAATCGTATTATAATTTTATATAAAAGGATATACATGCTAATTCAGATAAAATTAATGTTATAAATATCAAATAATAATAACAACATTCTTTTAAATACATTTTTTACAAATTCTTACTTATTATTAAATGGTGTTATATTAGTTGTTTGCTAATTTAATTATCCTATATGATTTACGATTCAAATTTGTTGTGTATCAAGATTTGAATAAATTATTTAAATTTCAATATGACTTTAATTTATAGGAATATTATTATGAGTAACATATTGAGAATATTTATGATAAAAAAGAATAAGGTCAAAGAAGAGTTGAATATCATTACTAGTAATATTTGAATAATTTATTATTTATGGACATCTTACACTATCTAGAATTATATAAGTTTCACAACACATTACACTAATTCAAATAGAAGTTAACTATTAAGATTATTAACTTTTTTTCATACCTCATGCCGGATTTAAGTCTAAGAAGATAAATGCATTTTGTGTGATTGGGAGTTGAGAAAAAAGAAAGTTATATCCCTTTGAATAATGCTTCTAGCATTGTTGCAAAAGGTTTTGAAAGGTAAGTTTATTTTGTAAAATTTGTTGACTTGTGATGGTGAGCCTTTTAATGTTTATTGTTGTGAACACAATTTAAATTTGACTCTCTAAGAAGGATTGATATGCTTAGTGATGCTTTAGATCGAATTAAGAAGAATACTAAATATGCTATAAGTTTTGAGAGTAGAATGACTAAAAATCTAAACGATGCTTTCAACAAACAAATGGAGACATTGATGCATGAAGTTAGTTGTGTCTAAATGTTTCTTTAAATGTTTCTTCAAGGTGGAAGTTTATTTATTTAATGTTTTAAAGTGTTTTCAAAAATCCATGAGTTTATGGAAATTTACATGTACTTTATGAAGTTACAAGTATATTCCTTTTTGAGGAAAGAATAAAAACGAGTAGAAAAGATTAGTATTTTTGGTTGAGTCCATAAACACATTGTTTGATGAATTCAACTATTTATATGCTTGATCAAATACATTTAAAGATCTATTGAAGACACTTGAAGAATTACTTTGAATCTTGAAGGTGTAAAGTGTTTTTATTTAATTTAGAATGGATAAAATGATGATCGTAAATTTTATATACCTTAATTTGATGTAGTAATGATTTTAGTAAGCTTTCTCGAATAACAATTTTTTTTTCTTGATAGTAAAGATCATTCTAATTCACTAAAATGTGTTTTTAATCAAGTAAAATATTCTTAGTTAGATTGGTAGGACTCCAAGAAACATTTTAATTAATTAAAGTATCAAATTAATAAATAAAAAAATAACTTTAAGTAATTATGATCTTCATATATTAATCTATTAAAATCACTTAATATCAAGTTTATGCTTTGATCTTCATATTTTAATCATTTAAATAGAGCTTTTAATCAATTAAAAAACTATTTAATGTTTCGTTCGTCCTTTAAATTCTTCCTTTATAAAATTTTAATCTATTAAAACTTTGAATAATTCTTTTAGGACGTTATTTTAGTCCATTAAAAAAAATAATTGAGTAAAATACTCAAACTTCGATCCTACATATTTCTGTATCTTCACGACCAAAAGAGATACACTAATCAATTAACATTTTTTAATAGTTTTCTTTAAGCAGAACATGATCAATATTCTTATTAAAGAACTTGAAGGATCTTACTAATAATTTTCACTATCTTCCTCTTTATTTTCATTCTTTTCAACTCTCAAATCCATACCTTGGGCCAAAATTCAAGTCAATTTTTTTCCAATGGAAATGAATCTTTCCATTCTCATGACAACCGAATATGGAGAGCATACAATAAGAATCTTCAACAACTTTAGATGAAAAAAAAAATGTAAAACATTACCCGAAACATGTCTAACTGTTTAAATAAACTACTGCATATCTTTCTTTCTTTGTTTAACTGGAAATATCTATCCAAAGGTTTTACCCACACAGAGCATACATCTCCAAAGTATAAATTCCATCCATCACCATTCAAGAATTCCAGAAAATTAAATTTCGAAATATGAAAGAAAAAGATACAGCAGAAAACATCGAAAGCAAAAAACAGAAAACTAAAGTTTCACATTAACAGCAAGAAATACCAAAAAGAACACAAAAACTAGGGTTGTGGAAACACTCTACAATGACCCCTCTGTGTGACCACATGACCAAAGCTACATCATTCCCACATCCCCGCAACATTCTAGAAAACAAAACTAGGAATCTCGAGTCGCAGGTTTACATCGACCTTAAAATCCAAGTTTAGTGCGGCGCCAGTGCCTGCGCTTAGCATTGTACCTGGCCAGACACAATCACAAAAACTTGGTGAGAGAAAGTCACAAAACTTCTAGAACAAGTTAATGATTGAGGTTGTTGAAACCTGATGGTGTTATCGGTCCTCATGCGGATCCAGTAAGGGATGGGTCTGTTCTGCCTCATCTTCTTCGCTAGCTTCTTCTTGATCCTGAAAGTTTTGTGGGAAGGCTACAAAAAATTCCGGCACATGTCAGCATGAAAGATTGTTGCAATTAGCATAAACAGAAAAGACTGAGATTCTTTCTCACCATTTTCTCTGCCGATTGTCGACCACGCTGCGCAGTAAAACCAGGTTCCACAGCTTCTGAGCCAAACCCTGGTTCTTGAAGCAACTAAAACACAAATTGGACCGGGTTCTGTGATTTTGTTGCTCGAAGCCCACTAATTGGGCTAAAATAAACCCATTATTGACATCGGGAACTTAATAAAGAATTGAGAAGGCAGTTGCTTCATGTAATTTTTTATTTTCCATATACACCTCCCTTCCCCTATTAGTTATTTTTATATTTTATTGAGATTAAGTTTTATGCTCTTCATAAATTTTGTTATTTTCAATTAGTTCTTACAAAAATAGTTATGAAGGTCTATTAAATATTTTAAATTTTTATATTTTAATTGAGAATATTTATTATTTATTGTTGTTATATGTTATTTTATATTTTTTTGTTATAATTTTACTAATTTATGATTTTATTATTTTATGATGATTTTATAATTTTATTAAATTTATAAATTTATTTGTTTTATTAATTTTTTTTATTTTACAAAGTTATAATTGTATAATTTATAACTTTTCTTTTCCTTTAATAGTCGATATAAATAAATCCCCAATCACGCTACATGACAAGAAAAAATTTCAACCACCTCTTTATCTTAGAACCGTAAAGAAGATTGAGAAAAGATTCAGGTGCCTTCAACGACGTCATTGCAAAAGTCAATCACAAGAAAAATCGTGGATGAATAATGTGATTTTCTTTATGGTGTGAAAAATTATGTAAAAGAATTGAACACATTGTCCGTCAAAAAAATAGAGGCGAGTTATGATATTAAGCTTGTTGGTTTGTATAAAAAAAATAAATTTATATTTGTGTAGATCGGTTATTTTCCTTCTAAACTTCTGTATGAATGTTCCAAATTCTTGTATGACTAAAAAAAATAAATATTATGTATTTTTGAATGTGCTAAAATTTGGAGAATACATCGTGTACATCAAAGTACGAATATGAATATGATTAAAATGTTGAAAAATCAATTTATCATTCAACTCTCCAAAATCTTTGCTAAATTTTGTGAAGTTGTTAAAGTTTTCCAATTTGTTAAACATTGAAAACTTTATGATAAGAATTTTTTTAAACAAAAAGAAAACGGGTTAACCCACACTTATACAGGACGAACCAGACTTTTCGATCTATGTTGAAAATGTGAAACAGACCAATTTAACCCACATTTTGTAAGCCAAGTGCAAACCCAACCTTAACAGGTAAGACCAGTAGTCTATATTGTCACCTCTAATTAAGGTGTTGAAACAAAACTCGAAAGCTACAAAGCAATAACAATTTAGTTATCACCTACTCTTTAGGAAATGATTATTTAATGGTTTTAACAGATGCCATTGTCTTTAAACAATTTTAAGTAACACTTTTACGAATGTGATATATTCTTCAAAGTTGCATCTTTAGACAACACTTGTAATAATTTAAAAAGGCAGTTTATTTGTTTAGAGTACATTTATAACAAGAAAAGTTCCTAAACCATTAAACCTCTATTTATTCTTGTTGTATTAAAGATAACATGAGTAAAATTCATAATATTTAGAAATGTAATTAAATGTACAATCACCATAATAAATATGTGAAAAATATAATTATGCAATTAAAAATATTAAAAACAAACTTAATATCACTTGGTACACTTCCAAATATATATATATATATATATATATATATATATTAATTAGTTATTACATTATCTATTTTAAACTAACTATATTATTAAATCAGACTATCAATTTTTATAATATGATATAACTATTGTTACTACTAATAAAATTTTCTAAAATAATTTTAAATAAAATATGCCATTTAATTGTTGATTATAAAGTTATTTAAAATTAATTAATAAAAAAATTTGGAATTTCGTAAAATTTGATGAAATAAATTTTTTTCATAATAAAATATGACATATTTTGTGATATTTTTAATTATAAAAATGTTATAAATAATGATAACTTTTTGTTACAATTTTCAACACAAAAAATAAAACTAAATGAAAGGAAGAATATAAAAAGATGATATTTTTTCTACCAAATATTGTTAAGTTTATTTAACGTTTGAAACACATTTTTCGAGTTAATATTAAAGTAGAAAGGTGTCAAATGATGTAAATAACTCTAATATTATCATACCACGTGTTTGAAACATCAATTAAACTTACCAAAATTTAGATCAAAAGATTAAATTCATATATTTTTAAAAATTTAGGGACTAAATTTGATAAAAATTTTAAAAAAGACTAATTACAATTTTCGCCTAAGATACAAAAACATATTTAACCCATATAAATATAACTATTATTTAAATTATTTAGGGTTGTAGCAAAAGCTTTGCTTGAGATGTTTTTTTACTGGTTAAATTTATAATTTTAAACATCACCAATGTTTATACCTCTAAGTTACATAGTAAGAATTTGAACAATAGAACTGGCCGGGTGAAATCTTTGATACAATATTTCGAACTAAGAGCTATGAACAAAGAACAAGACTGAAGGAAGAAAATGATTCTCATTGATTACCACTTTTACTCAAAGAGGTACTCGTACAGAAAGATTCGTTACCATAAACTTCATCTTTTATCAGGCCTTCTCTTTATCGAAATGTAATCAAACCTAAAATTTATGATATCCAGAGTAAACTTTTGCAGCGAAAGAGACTTAAGTATTGTAAATTAGTAACATTCATATATAGTATCACATTAATTTTCTCCATCAAAAAGGTCAGCAATGAATTTTGTTGGTCCATTCTTGCACAGTTGATGCTGTTCGATCTGTGCAATCTTTTCATAGTCATCTTTTGACAGCGCCCAATCAAATATTTCAATATTTTGCTTCATTCTTTCCTTATTATAGCTCTTAACTGCAACAGTGACTCCTACCTCATACAACCATCTAAGAGATACCTATCATCATAGAGGACCACGTTAAACATTTGTTCACGATAAGCATAGTACTAATATCTACGTTTCACTTTGCAGAAAAATGAAGCTGAAGTATGAAATCTTTACCTGAGCAAAAGATTTGCCATGAGCTTCTGCAATTTCCTTGAGCAATTCATTATCCACAACATAATTGGAACCCCACAAGGCCCCTGGTGCCCCTAGAGGAGAGTATGCAGTTATGATTATTCCTTTGGCTTGACAATATTCTCGCAGCTTTTTTTGTTGCCAAGTAAGATTCATCTCAACCTGTTTGATGAAAGTAACCAAAAGGGGTTATCATTTTGAAAACTAGAAACGTATCTCTGATAGAACTTATAGCTTACTTGATTGACAGAAGGAGGAATAGTAGCAAAAGAGAGCAGGTTTTCGAGTTTATGACAACTGAAATTGCTGACTCCAATGAATTTTGTAAGGCCTTGCTTTTGACATTCCTCCATTGCTTTCCACACACCCTTTAAGTCAAATGATGTCAGGGCTTCTTCAGGATAAAGAATTTCCCAAGTTCCAGGATTCACAGAAATAGGCCAGTGAATCAAATAAAGATCCACATATTCCAACTTCAGAGACCTGCATTAGTTTGTATAATATATTACTATTCTAACCAAAGGTAATTTATGAATTGACGAATTTTGCACTTACTGAAGAGTTTTGTGGATAGCAGGAAGAACAAGATGAGGAAAATTATCAGCGCACCAGAGTTTGGAAGTGATGAAGAGTTCATCTCTGGAGACTATGAGGCCAAGTTGAAGTGCTTCAGCTATGGCTTCTCCGAGGGGTTGTTCAGAGCCATATATTGAAGCAGTATCGAAGTGTCTGTAACCTAGTTTGATAGCTTCTAACACTGCCTCTTTGGTGTCAATGGTGGTAGATGTTGAAGCAGTGCCAAATCCAATCACAGGCATTTTCTGATGGTTCGAAGAAGATTGGAGCACCACATGAGGGATGTTTGATGAAGACATGTTTTTCTGTGACACAGTGCAATTCGTGAAAGTGTGGTTAGATGAATTGTATATCCTATGGAGGACAAGGAACCTTGCATCTCCTTTTATAGTCACGGACTTAATTTCAATAATTGGAGAGTAATTATGTCATTGCACTTGTCAGAGTTTAAATTAGTTGATTCTCAATTAAATCACCTAAATTACATTTCAAACCCTTTCCCCTTTTCATCTTGCCAACGTCGACATAAAATATTTAAATCAAAAATTAATTTATATTAATTTATAATAGCCACGTAGGATGACAACTCCGGGAGTAAAATAAGTTGTCAAAACTTGAGAGTTAACTTATCATTTTTCTTAAATTGTGGGATGAGTAATATTTGGTTATTTTACATGTTGGTATAGAAAGGGGGTATAAGATTATGTATATAAGGATTATACGTATAGGCTACAAAATTTAACCCTTCCAAATAGTGTCGTGTAATTTACGTTACGTAGTTATCAATATAAAATGGCTAAAGATATTTTATTATAGTCAGCAATGACTTTAAAAGCATTTCAAAGTGGTTTTCTTTCTTCAGAACAAAGATTATGACAGATATGTAGCAAGAAATGATAAATATGTCACATATAAGTGTATATTATTAAGATTATTGTGACAATAAAATGAATATATTGATTAGAATTAGAGATAAAAAAAAACACGGAATATTTTGGAGGTGTCAATTTCAATAGGATAACTTTAGAAGTACTAAAAATTCATTTAATCGCATGTAAATAGAATTTATAGCAGTAAAATGAAATTAACCCAATAAGCTTTGAATTTTCTTTTTAATGTTGATGAGATAATATGATAAGCACAGCGTCTAGTTTTCTACACCATATATATCTATGGAAAAACTCATTAATTTTCTGCGAGTGTCAATTTCATGTTAAAGTATTAGGTAATGGAAACTTATGAAAAAGAATCGCATCTTGGAAAGTAATTTTGTGATGGAGTGGAAGTAGTCCTATCAAATTTACTATTATATTTCTTGTCGCTTTCCAAAGGAAGACACAAAAGTGTTGATAGAACTAAAAAATCCTTCTTATCGGTTAGTGGTGGCAATGCAAACAGGATGTTAGGGTGAGTTGGGAACAAATTTGCCAGCCAAATGTAGTGGTAGGGTTGGGTTCTAAAATTTAAAATTTGTAGTATTTATTTATTAAACTTATATAATAAATAATTAACCTATATTTTTTATTTTGGTTCAATTCAGTCTCAATCTTTAATGGAGAAATTTTGTCTTTTTTCAAATTAAGACCAAATTTAATTTGTATATAAGTATTGTATAATTCTTATTAAAATATTTCTAATTATGGATTAGAGTTGATTTAAAATTAAAATAAAAATATTAAAAGCAGAGACCAACACCATTAATTTAAAATTTGAAGAGGTTAAAAGTCACAAACTATTTAATACTTTATATGATTTTTAGGTTAAAAATTAGTTAAATAATCTAAAATAAAATCAGATAATATTTTTATAAAAATTAAATTTATTCTCATTTTAAAAAGGGATAAAATTTTTCAATTAAAAAAAAATGACTACATTAAATAAAAATAACGAATGTTGAAATGAAATTAAATATAAGATAGTGGTGTCATTGACGCTGTTATGTGACTTTGCTATTACATATGGCATGATGCTAAAATATGAACTAAAACATGACATACTTTTCACTATCTGGTGTTAGAAACAGAAGAAAATATATAAAATTCATTAACTAATATATATATATATATATATATATATATATATATATTTCATTCTCATTTTTCAGAAATACTCGATAAAGTTATTCATAACATCGATCCTTCGGTGGCCTCACGTAGTAGCGTGACCCAGTGGCCATTTACCACCCTTCGGTATGAACTGCAATACAGATTAGATTCCAAACCACCATGGAAGCCCCTGGTTCCACTCAACCACCATTGTTTTCTGTTGAGTAAGCAAAGCCAATACTTTTTCTTTTAAGTGGATTGCACGCATTAGGTTAGAATGTAGCACCTAGTACAAACCTTAAAAGGTTTATTTTTGTGACCTGTAATTAAATTTGTAATACATAAGAAGTACATATATTTGGATGATAAAAAAAAAATGGATTAGTAAAATTTAAAAAATTGTACGAAAAATAATACGCATCTTCTCATTTATCTGTTTATTATGCCCCACTTATTTTTCTATGTGATTTGGTTTATTTATTATGCTCCACTTATTTTTGTGACTTGCAATCAAATTTATGGTATATAAGGAGTACATCCCTTTGAATGATATAAAAACATATTGATTAGTAAAATTTAAAAAGTTGTACGCCGGCTACCCCAACTTCTTGTTATATGATTTAGATGAATAGCCAGAGGAAGCGAGAATCTCATTCTACGTAGTCGTGAGCCAATCACTTATGGTTGTTTTGATATTGATTATTGAGCAAGGCCCGACCTGACTTAGGTTGTGACCCTTCCTATTGAAAGGGACAAAAAGTCGAAGAGAGTCGTTTACACTTAGTGAGTAGGACTTGTGGTCCTATTTCCCAGTAGCTTGAGTCGGGAAGACCCCTTGGGACTGGATGAATGACTCATACGACATTCTTAAGAACCTGAATTTTTATATGAAATGTGGCTTGACCTATTAGTGCAGGTTATCCGATCTAATGAGAAAAGGTTCGAAAGGTGTCGTGCGTTAGCAGCTATCCTATCCACATAATTTTTTCAATGTGTCCCACTTATTTGCCTAATTTGTTTTACCTATTTTTCTCTTATAGCCAGCCACCTAGTACAAAACTTAAAGGTTGATTTTTGTGACTTGTAATCAAATTTGTGGTACATAAGAAGTACATCTCTTCAGATGATAAAAAAAAGATTGATTAGTAAAATTTAAAAAATTGTATGCAAAGTAACAAACTACTTTCCATATATTTGTTCAATGTGCCCCACTCATTTGCCTATCTGGTTTGACCTATTTTTTTCTTCAAGCCAGCCACCTAGTGCATGCAATAAGGGTTGAATTTTGTGACTTGTAATCAAATTTGTGGTACATCAGAATGACATCCCTATGGAGAATAAAAAGAGATCGATTAATAAAATTTAAAAAATTATACGAAAAGTAATACGCATCTTCCCACCTATTTGTTTATTAGCCACACTTATTTGTCTTTCTGGTTTGGCCTATATTTTTCTTCAAGCCAGCCACCTAGTGCAAACAATAAGAGTTATTTTTGTAATTTGTAATCAAATTTGTAGTACATAAGAATGACATCCCTTTGGAGCATAAAAAAAAGATTGATTAATAAAATTTTAAAAATTGTACGAAAAGTAATACGCATCTCCCCACTTATTTGTTTATTATGCCCCACTCATTTGTCTATCTGGTTTGACCTATTTTTCTCTTCAAACTAACCACCTAGTGCATATAATAATGGTTGATTTGTGTAACTTATAATCAAATTTGTGGTACATAAGAAGGACATTTGTTTGTAATCAACTCTAGTTTTGGCGCTCGAGCCACAAAGGTTTTATTTCAGATCCTTCCATATTGCCTTTGTCAAGGCTTAAGCCCCACATTTTGGGATCGAGCTATAAAAGTTACATTCTATATCCTTCTAAAGGTGGCTGCTTGAGATTTCCTCCTCATGAGAGTTTTCTTTTATGGCCTAAGCCTCATGCTCTCATGCTTAAGCTTCTGATATAACTTCTTTGGAAATGAGCCTTCATGGCTTAGCCTCAAGTTTAGTGTTTGAGGTTTCTCTTTACAATGGGTTTGCTTTATGGCTTGAGCCTCAATTCTGCGACTCAGCTGCATCAATCACAATTTGCCTAGAATTGAATGATTTTAATCCAATTTCTCTAGTTTTCAACTTTAACTTTGTGCTGATGCTTAAAAGTGTAAAACAAGCTAAACACTACAACATTTTGTAGTTTAGATCATACTAAATTAGACAACGGCTAAATAAATGTGGTCTAAACATATAATAAACAATATTTTTATAAATGTTGTATAAATATCATGAAAACCCATGATTATAGAACTGTTGCTTTAAACTATCTACACAAAACCAGTAAAAATGTGGTCTAAAAATATTGGTTAGATCTAAAATCAACTTGAAAAATTGTTGTCTATTATGAGGGTTTTAAACAATGATTTTAAAAATATTATCGTACTAAAAATCGTTATCTATTACCTATAACTACACTCACTTATATCACGCTTAAAAAACTGTGGTCTAATCTTTAAATCATGATTTTTATAATTTTGATCATAATTTTTTATATCGTTGTGTAAAGTGACGTAGTGAAATATGGTTCGTCTATCACCTCGTGATGTGATCTCGCTGACATCCAAACTCATCAGGCATGTTTATGGCCTTGTGAGGCAGCGCCTTCATGAATTGAATGAAACATGCAATCTAACTTCATATTTTTCGTTGTAGCTCCTGATCGAGTTCAAAAATAACCTCTTAAAGTTTCTCAACGGACACCTCGATTCCTAGTGAGTGTTACCCCAAACTTCTATTCAAAATGGAGTTCAATTTTGATTCTTGAAAATTATAAACTTTATAGCAAATTTACTCTTTCAATTCTAAAGTTATATTTGTCAAACTTTCTGAGTGAAAATTAAAGTTACTTTTTGAAAAATATTATTTAAGTTTGTAAAGTAAATTTTGGATGAGTTTAACAATTGTTCCTAAGAGTACTTTAGTATTTATTTTTATTTTATAGCACATGCTTTCGTATACTATTTTTATTTTATAGCTCATGCTTTCGTATACTAGTATTTCTATATTCTTTTTTTGTGTTATGTTTGTACAACGTTTTGAATTTATTCTATTAAAAATAAAGTTTGAACTAGTTAAAAATAATTTTAATTATGATCATATTCCATATAATTTCAATAATACCCATTTGATATGTATACCTATGAGTGTAAGAAAAAAAAATGGTGATCATTATGGTATATTCATGTTGCATTGCGAAAAAAAAAAAACTATCGTTATTTTATTGTTGTTATATATAAGATATACTAAATTATTTAAATAATGTATAATTGATATTAAAAAATTATAATTTAAATATATTAATATGAATGCATGTAAAGGATGACTAAAATTTCTATAATTCCTAACTAATTAATATTAATTATATTGTAATATTCACATTAGATATCTACATTTAAATTAGCGTAAATAAAATATAAAGATAACAAACATAAATTAGTTTATTTATTATAAAGAGGTAATGAGAAATTAAAAAAGTTAATATTAGTCTCACCCAATTAAACTTTTAAAGCTACTTCTTGTCATTTATAAATTGTAAAACTAATAATTTTCTTGGAATATATGAAAATCATATTTTATTAAACCTAAAACTTAAGATGAAAGGAAAGTTCATAGCAAAGTAAATCATGTGTCTTGATCAACATTCATATCATTGCGATAATTTTCTTCATCCCAAATTTCTTCTGGACCCATCTTGAATATCTTACTCTGCTTGATTTCATCAATTTTTTCATAGTCATCTTTTGTCAATGACCAATCAAATATTTCCAAATTTTGCTTCATTCTCTCCTTGCTGTAGCTCTTAACCACAATAGTTACCCCTAGTTCATACAACCATCTAAGAGATACCTAATACATCACAAAGAACTAGGTTAGGGTTGGCACAAACACAAATATATACAAACTTGTCAATGTGATATATTTTTGTTCTTTTGGGTTTAAATTGTATAAAGAAATAAAGTTGAATATACCATATCAAAAAATCATTGTTTTAAGATTTTTATTGAAAGTAGTGTGAATCTCTTATACAAGTTAGATTTCTATGACATTTATATAATCTCTTCCCTACAAGGATAAATATTGAAAGCAAAATGCTTAACTACATCATATTATTTTGTTTTTATGTTTCATCATGTTGGGTCGATGAAAATAACATGCTTTGAAAAGTCTCACATCGCCTAGGATAACTAGGGGTGAGTGTTAGTGATTATATAATGGGATCTAACTTTATTATGTTCTTTGTCCCAAAATTTGTATTTGACTCTTCTTATTTCTTATACTCTTATAATAAAGTGTTGTCTCGAAATTTGTATTTGATTCTTCTTATTTCTTATACTCTTATAATAAGAGTGTTGTGAGGTTTGAATTAAATTATTACTTTGAAAAATATCAAAGATATGGAAGAGTTGTTTATGTATTTTTCTTTTGTGTTTATTTTATTTTTCTATTAATAAAGTAATTCTCAAAGAATTTTTCCCAACAACTTTATATAATTTGTACGTACTCTATATATTAACCACATTAATAAACAAAGTTTAAGATAGAAGAATTTTGTATTGTTTAGTATATTATCGAATTATATAAGGAACTGATTGTAATATGTATTAAGGAATGAGATATTATACATAATATTCAATTGTTATTTATAAAAGAAATATATTTATGATGACTTTAATATAAGCGAGATAAAATGATATCTGAAAAAGAAAATCAATTAGAGTGCTTTATTGAAAAATAATAATATTATGATTGAAACATAAACAATAAGAGACAAGATGAGGATATCCGACTAATATATAAATTTCTTATAAATATACTAAAAATTATACAAGATCGAGGTAAGATATATTGAATGTTCTAGTTAAAGTTTTAGAAGAGACTTAAATTAGTTCTAGCCAAAACATGTTATTGTTCACATAGGTGTAAAAGATATACTATGATCTTTATCATGTTAACAAAGTTACAACGTTATCTATGTATTTTATTTCATTAGTGTCACTAAAAGATTTTATCACCATACTCACTAAGTAAATCCTTAAAGGGTAATGTGTTACACCTCTACAATAATTATCATTGATAGGTTTTAGTCTCGATACTACAAAAAAGACATTTTATTTTACATAAGTTATTTATGAATATGAGAGCCAAGGTCACGAGTTCGACTCCTGGTAGACAATTGTTAAGGGAGACATTGTTGGGGATTGCACAATTGTCCCGTGACGGAGACCAAGTGGGCTAAGTCACAATCCAAGAGTGAGATTCCTAGTTAGACAATAGCTGAGGGAGAGATTGTTGTAGATGGCATGGAAATTCTTAGGACACTTCAAACTTGTATTTGACTATTTTTATTCTTATTTTTTATATCTTTCAATAAGAGTTTTGTGAGGTTTTAGTTAAATTATTATTTTGGAGGATGTAGATGTACTTGGGGTTAGAGAACATGGAAGAATTGTCTATATATTTTCTTGTATTTATTTTATTAATAAAGTGATTTTCTGATGGATTTTTCCAACACATCAAAATATGAACTATATACTTGTATGTTTCGCCATTGAAATTTGACATCTGAGAGGTTGAGAAAGGAATTTGAAGTAAAAGTTGTTACCTGAGCAACAGATTTGCCATGAGCTTCTCCAATTTGATTGAGCAATTCATTGCCCATGACTCCATTGGAACCCCAAAAGCTTCCTGATCCCAAAGGACTATACGCAGTTACAACTATACCCTTCTTTTCGCAGAATTCTCTCAACTTCTTTTGTTGCCAAGTAGGATTCAATTCAATCTGTTTCATCATATTAAACCCAAAATTCAATTCATTTTTATATAAATTAAAAGATTAAAAGACAGAAAATGGTAAATAAAAATTAGTTTATTTAAATTTTAAATTCCATATAAATTTATATATTTATAATCAAGGTATGATTGTGAAAACATGATTATAAATTTATGCGCTTACTTGATTGACAGAAGGAGGAATAGTAGCAAAAGAGAGCAGGTTTTCAAGTTTATGACAACTGAAATTGCTAACTCCGATGAATTTTGTAAGGCCTTGCTTTTGACACTCCTCCATTGCTTGCCACACGCCTTTTAAGTCAAATGATGTTAGGGTCTCTTCAGGAAAAGGAAATTCCGAAGTTCCAGGATTCACAGAAATGGGCCAGTGAATCAAATAAAGATCCAGATATTCCAACTTCAGACACCTGCATTAGTTTTGGGCTCCGCACAACAAAGTTGCTTCAGTATGTGATAGAGATTATGTAAATAATACATTTTTCAAATCCTCTCATAATATTTTTTTTTAATTTCAAAATTATAAGAAGTAATCTTTAAAAAAAGTAAGATAAAAAAGTAATTTTCCATAAATTGGTGAAACTAACTCAATTTTATAAAATCAGCTTATAATTAAGTATTGATTTTTAAGTGAGTATTCACTAAAATTCCACATCAATAATATGAAGAAGATAGTGGTAGAAAACATTATAAAAATAAATTGTTTTTGGAGTTGTCACCATAATTCAATATTCAATATGTCTCTTGAGTGCATAGGGAACTTAGGTAGTTATGTATCATGACAAAGGTTTACGACTTTTGCAGAAAAGCTGCACAAAAAATTGTATGAAGGTTTATAATTTTGTTAGAAAAAGTTGTATAACGATTTACAGTTTTTGTCAGAAAAATTACTTTTTTGTTAAGTATTGCTGAATGTAGGCCTTGGGTTGTCTCTTAGATTTCATGTATGCTTTAACAAACTTAAAGTAAGGTTTGTATCTACTTATATAATATAAAATTGTCTTGTCTTACAAGTTAATGAGATCTCCAACACACCAATTTATGTTTAGACATCTAGAATGTGTGATTATATATTATTAGATGATCTGATAAATGGAACGATATATCCAACAAATAACAAGTTTCGTTAAGATAGACTTTGAAATCTACAAGATTCTGATGGAGTTTAATGCAAATGCATGTACATGTAATCGACAAATTCTGCACTTACTTGAGCGTTTTGTGGATGGCAGGAAGAACAAGATGAGGAAAGTTATCGGTGCACCAGAGTTTGGAAGTGATGAAGAGTTCATCTCTGGAAGCTATGAGGCCAAGTTGAAGTGCTTCAGCTATGGCTTCTCCAAGAGGTTGCTCAGAGCCGTATATTGTAGCAGTATCAAAGTGTCTGTAACCTGATTTGATAGCTTCTAACACTGCCTTTTTGGTGTCAATGGTGGAAGATATTGAAGCAGTGCCAAATCCAATCAGAGGCATTTTCTGATGGGTGGAAGAAGATTGGAGCACCACATAAGGGATGTTTGATGAAGACATTTTCTTTTTGCCACAATGTAATTCGTCAAAATGTGTTTAGATGAGGAACCTTGGAGCTCCTTTTATAGACATACTTAATTTCAATAATTGAAAACTACTTATGTCATTGCACATGTCAGAGTTTTAATAAGTTGATTCTCAATTAAATCATTATCTTAAATTGTGGGTTGAGTAATATTTGGTTATTTATAGAAAGGATTATACGTATAGGCTACAAAATTTAACCCTTCTAAATAGTGTCGTGCAATTTACGTTACTAGTTATCAGTATAAAATAACTAATGATATTTTCTTTCTTCAAAACAAAGATTATGACAGATATAAACTAATGGTTTTAATAATATGTTAATCCTAATAATGTCACATACCAACATCCATGTTATATAGTATATATTGTCAAAATTACTGTGAGAATAAAATGAATATGTTTATTAAATATCAGAGATAAAGAAACACGGAATATTCTCTGGAGGTGTCAATTTCAATAGGATAACTTTAGAAGTACCGAAAATCCATTTAACCATGTAAATATATATAAGTTATAGCAGTAAAAGGAAATTACCCTAATAAGCTTTGATTTTTTTTTTCCTTGTTTAAAAGTAAACTTTCAAACTGTTCAATTTTAATGTTGATGAGATAATATGATAATCACGTCCTCTAATTTTCTACACCATTCATTTTCTGCGAAACTGCGAGTGTGAATTTGATGTTAAAGTAGTAGGCAATGGAAACCTATGAAAAAGACTCGCAATCTAGGAAATTAAGTTTGTGATGTGAAGTGGAAGTAGTCCTATCAAGTTTACTATATTATACTTCTCTTCACTTTCCAAAGGAAGTCACAAAAATGTTGATAGAACTAAAAAATCCTTCTTATCGATTAGTGGTGGAAAATGGAAACAGGATTGTTTGGGTGAGTAGGGGACAAATTTGTCTGCCAAATGTAGTGGAGGGTTGGGTTCTAAAATTTAAAATTTGCAGTACTTACAAAAAATGTTGATAGAACTCAAAAATCCTTCTTATCATTAGTGGTGGTGGAAATGCAAACAGGATTGTTTGGGTGAGTTGGGGATAAATTTGTCGGCCAAATGTAGTGGAGGTTTGGATTCTAAAATTTAAAATTTGCAGTACTTATTTATTAAACTTATATAATACAATCTGATAATTAATGTATTAACAACTAAATACAAGAATTTTATTGTAATTAAAAAAGAATAAAAACATAATTTAGTAGAAATGACTATTCAGAATAGGTCAATAGGTCATCAGCAGGTCGGCAATAAAAAGTGTGGGACAAGTGTCAACGATGGATAAGATGGATTGATATATATAAACTTAAATCCTTAAAATCTAATAACAAAACATAACATGTTGTGTGAGTTTCTTTTAAGTGTGACAATCTTTTGTCTTCATCCTTATATGATGCTCAACTCTCTCATTTTTACTCAATGTGAGACTTAAACTGACACTTTAATTCCCAACTGATAAAAACAAGTTAAACTAAGACAAATTAAATAACCAATCAAGTAAATGTTCTTGACTTCCCTCTTCTTGCCAAAGATTTATATAATTCAAGCATCATTGATAAATTATTCAATTATGCATGATTAGAAATATCAATAATAAGATACCGAAGTTGAAATTTTAAACTAATCTTTTCTTGTTCACTAAAGTCCAAAGGATAAATTTTTTTCACAACAGTGTATATATCTACGATGTCAAAAGCTTCTAAGCATTGTCAATGTCAAAAGCTTTATAACCAATCATCGTCAAGAATTAAAAAATAAACTATCATAATTAAAATTAGATCATGACAAAGAGCATAACAATTAATTTTTCTCGTGTGTTCATAAAAAGATACTATAAACAAAATATTATACTATAAAAATAATATTTCAATATCAAGTAGGACATCAAAGAGTTACATTTTTTTAAGAATGAAAAACATATGATAAGTAAGAGAAAAAAGAAGTTTGCTTTCAATTTTTTTTTCTTCAAAAAACAAAAGAGAGCAAATGACAGAATGGGAAGTGAACACAAATTAAGTAATTCAAGATATAAGTAAAGAGAAAATAAAAAAAAATTAATAATTTTATTTTTTGTTATATTTAATTTTATGTTTTACTATTCATTAACATTAAATGACATTTATAAAAGAAATAAAAATTTATTTAATTTTAATTTTCATAAACATCTGTCATTGAGTCCAACGAGATTATTTTTAATAAGGTAATATAATTTTTACCGTCATTACAATTTCTATTTTTTTATTTTTGTTTGAGGTTTCGTTTCTCCGAATACTATTTATTTTAAGAAATGGACTTATAAAATTTATTATTTATTCAATTTAATTAAATAAAAATATAGATTATTAAAATTTCACACTTTAGTATTTTACATCCTATAAATAGATAAGAAAATTACAAAATAAATAATTCTTTATGTGGTTCGGCCTACATGCTATTGGGTCAAATGTAATTTGGAGTGCATTAAAAAAATTAGTCCACATTTTTTATGATGGACAAGTTTTTGTTGGCAAAATGAGGAGTAGATCAAAGATGACAAATAAGTCAAATTAGGGTGGACAGTCATTCATTGTGATTCCTAATTTAAAATGTAATATAACATATTTTAATATAATAATTAGGACAAAAAATTGTTAAATTAAACTAATAATCAATAAAATAAAGAAAATTGGGATGTCAAATTTATCAATAAGAGTTCATGCATATATAAGGTATACATGCTATTATGATTATTATTTTCATGTATTATGTCTAGGGATGACAACTGGGTGCGGAGGGGATGGGTTTCACTGTTTTATACCCATCCTCAAAGAAAAAAAAATCATCATCATTTCCCGTACTCAAACAAACTGGGTATCAAGTTCTTGTTTCATTTCCCATCCTCACCAAGTAACAGGAATATACTTGTCCCCGTACTCACTTACTTACCGTTTCAATATTAATTAATTATTTTTATAAAATAATAAAATATTTAATATTAAAAGGAGGGTATTCTATTTTCTTTAATATCAAATATTTATAAAGAAATTATAATTGTATACTTTTCAAATTATAATATCAAATAAAATTTCATGAGAACCAAAATATTTATTAAATTTGCAAACATTAATGTTATCTAGTTGATAAAATTTTTTTTTTTTAAATTATAGAAGGAAAACGAATATCTAAATTTAAAAATATTTTAAATGTATGTTAATTCAAATTTTTAAATTAATGAAATTTTTTTTGTACACTAATAAAAATTATAATAAATCACTTGATCAAAATCACACAAAAAACAAATATTAAACTAAGAATAATTGAAATTTAACATAAATATTTAATTTTTTATACTTCAACATATGTTGGATAGCGATTAAAAAAAGCATAGCAATTACATTAAATAATTATATTATATAATATTTATTTAGACAACTATAGTGATAAAACCTCACATACGAGTTAGAAAATAAAATAATTATATAAAAAATATTAAAACAGTATTTTACATGATAAAAATATACAACAAATAAAAATATGAAAAAAAATTATCAAATGAAAATAATTTTATAGACCATTAAATAAAATCGTACAAAAAAAATAAATGTATAGTTAAAGTTATGATAAGATGAAAAAAATCTTAGGAATCTAAAAAAATCAAACATTAACTTAGTCAAACAGTTGAGAAATAATAAAATTTGTTTTAGCAAAACAAAATAATTTTTAAAATGAAACAAAAATTAATAATTATAAATAAAGAATATAAATTTTTTATATTACTTAATAAATGAAATATTTATGTTATTAAACACTTAAATTAATAATGTTAAACACTCTCGTGTAAAAAAAAATAAAATAAATAAAAATATTAAAAAATAGTATTAATTAATTAAATTAATTAATATTACTTTGATTATATTATATTAGCTATCTACATGAAATTGACTTGTCATATAGTGGTCGAGTTTAATATCCTTATCAGAGCGTAAATAAAATATAAAGATAACAAATATAAATTAGTTTAACTTATTATAAAGAGGTGATAAGAATTCCAAGTTGAAAAAAATTAGTATTAGTCATACCCAATTAGACTTTTAAAGATAATTCATGTTATTTTTAAAATTGTGAAACAATGCAAGATAGTGTAACTAATAACTTTTATTAGATTCATGTAGCAAATGATTGAACGTATGATTTTCTTGTAGTAAAATCATATTTTATTAAACCTAAAACTTATGATGAAAGGGAAGTTCATAGCAAAGTAAAGCAGGTGTTTCTACTAAGAAGTTTGATGCCTCTATCTTTTAACCTCTTATTGTTAATAATTATCATTTGAGGTTAAATATATTCGTTAATAATTAATAAAATATTTATTATCAAAATTACTAAGCATATCCTAACATATGTATGTATTTAATGATACGTTAAACGTGATATATAATTAATATTACTATTTATTGTATTTAATATTTAAATTTAATGTCATAAATAATAGTATTTGAAAAAAATTAAATTAATAAACATTGAATTTTACAAAAAAAATTTAATCTCAATAATCGTTAATGCAATTTTATTATATTTAGAGGACAAATCCCATAAGTGTAGTATGATTGTAATTGTTTTATTTGATGAACACAAAAAAATTAAAAAATAATAAAATAATTTGAACGTTTTGTATGTTTCTTTTTTTTTAATGTTTTTCTTTCATTCCCATGTTGCTAAAAATTAAAATATAATTAATCATAAGAAAAAAACTTAAATTACTAAAGAAAGCAAAAACTAATCAAGGTAATTTAGTTAAATGGAAGAGGCTCATCTAAGTAAAAGGAAGACCTCATTCTACTACATCAAGATAATTGTATTTGTTGTCATTTGATGTATTAGACAAACTTGAACTTGAGAGTTAGAGTGTTTACATGCACAACCTCGTTCGACTTGAGAAGGACGAATATCTAATAATCACGATCTAGAGTGTGTTGTTGGAGTTAGAAAAACTTGGAATTGAAGTCTTCACATAATATGCTCGAATCGGTAAGAACATCAACTAATGGTACACAGAATGATGGACTTAATTCAAAATATTTACTTTATTAGTTACCTAATTTGAAAAAGAAAATTATCAAGTATTGAACGTGAAAATCCATCATCATTTCTTCTGGTTGCTTGTTACTATTTTCTACTTGCTTCGTCGTCACCTCCTTCTCTCGAACATGTGATATTATTGGCAACTACACTCATCATGCCTTTTTTATGGACAGATCTTTTAATCAATTGAATGAAACATTTATTCTATTAAAAAATGACTAAAATTTCTATAATTCCTAATTAATTAATATTAATATTATATATATATATATATATATTTATTTATTATGTTGAGTCTTTCGAAAGAGGATTATCGGAAAGATACAACACTAATGAGTGTGAGTCCAATCTACGTATAAATGATTGACACCACTTTTAATCCAAAATTTTAAGGCAATATATGACTCACTTACCTGACCCATTATCCTTGTGTGAGGTTCAACTCTCTCATTCTTATTCAATGTAAGACTTAAATTCACATTTAGATTCTCAATCATATATAGTGATTCAATTTAATATATAGCCTTATTATAGTGTAAATAAAATATAAAGATAGCAAACATAAATTAGTTTAACTTATTATAGAGGTGATGAGAAATTAAAAAAGTTAATATTATTATCATCCAATTAGACTTTTAAACTACTTCTTGTCATTTATAAATTGTAAAACAAAATAAGACAATCCAACTAATAATTTTTATTTCATTCATGTTGCAAATGATAAAAGATATGATTTTCTTGGGATGCATGAAAATCATATTTTATTAAACCTAAAACTTAAGATGAAAGGAAAGTTCATAGCAAAGTAAATGAGGTGTTTTGAATAACATTCATAGTATTGTTAATTTTCTTCATCCCAAATATCTTCTGGTCCAATGCTGAATATCCTACTCTGCTTGATTTCATCAATTTTTTCATAGTCATCTTTGGTCAATGACCAATCAAATATTTCCAAATTTTGCTTCATTCTCTCATTGTTGTAGCTCTTAACCACAGCAGTTACCCCTAACTCATACAACCATCTAAGAGATACCTAATAAACCACAAATAACTAGGTTAGTCTCGACACAAACATAGATATATATTCATACTTTTGAAGTAAAAATTGTTACCTGAGCAACAGATTTGCCATGAGCTTCTGCAATTTGTCTGAGCAATTCATTGTCCATGACTCCATTGGAACCCCAAAAGCTTCCTGATCCCAAAGGACTATACGCAGTTACAACTATACCCTTCTTTTCGCAGAATTCTCTCAACTTCTTTTGTTGCCAAGTAGGATTCAACTCAATCTGTTTCATCATATTAAACCCAAAAATCAATTCATTTTTATATAAATTAAAAGATTAAAAGACAGAAAATGGTATAATAAAAATTACTTTATTTAAATTTTAAATTCCATATAAATTTATATATTTATAATCAAGGTATGATTGTGAAAACATGATTATAAATTTATGCGCTTACTTGATTGACAGAAGGAGGAATAGTAGCAAAAGAGAGCAGATTTTCAAGTTTATGACAACTGAAATTGCTAACTCCAATCAATTTTGTAAGGCCTTGCTTTTGACACTCCTCCATTGCTTGCCACACGCCCTTTGAGTCAAATGATGATAGGGCCTCTTCAGGAAAAGGAAATCCCCATATTCCAGGATTCACAGAAATGGGCCAGTGAATCAAATAAAGATCTACATATTCCAACTTCATACACCTGATCCGTAAAAATTAATTAGAAATCAACGAGATTTGAGTCCAAACATATAAGATATTGACACTATTTTTAACCTAAAATCTTAAGATAATAAATTTGTGGATCATTATCTACTTTCTTATTTTTATTTAATGTGAAACTTAGACTCACTTAAATTCCTAAAACTTATAAACTTAGGTTCGCGACTTATATCATAATATACACAGAATTGTAGAACATACTTAAAGTGAGTGTGTAGAGTGGTTTTCATCCAGGGGTTATGCAAATGCATGTACACATGTAATCGACGAATTGTGCACTTACTGAAGCGTTTTTTGGAGGGCAGGAAGAACAAGATGAGGAAAGTTATCAGTGCACCAGAGTTTGGAAGTGATGAAGAGTTCATCTCTGGAAGCTATGAGGCCAAGTTGAAGTGCTTCAGCTATGGCTTCTCCAAGGGGTTGCTCAGAGCCATATATTGCAGCAGTATCAAAGTGTCTGTAACCTGATTTGATAGCTTCTAACACTGCCTCTTTGGTGTCAATGGTGGAAGATGTTGAAGCAGTGCCAAATCCAATCACAGGCATTTTCTGATGGTTGGAAGAAGATTGAAGCACCAAATGAGGGATGTTTGATGAAGACATGTTCTTTCTGTCACACTGCAATTCGTCAAAATGTGTTAGATGAGTTGCATATCCAGTGGAGGACAAGGAAACTATACGTCTGTTTTTATAGCTGCATAAATGCTTAATGAAAAATAAATAAAATTTAATTAAAGAATAGATTGTTTTAAAATTTGTTTATTTTTAATTGAATCTATTAAATTTTCTAAACAATAATATTTTTTGGATCATTAATATTGTGTAAAAGATAATTTATTTTTACTTTCTAAACAAAACATTTTTTAACAAAAAAATATTTATATCTTAGAAAAGATAACCCTCAACTTTTTAAGACTCCCTGATATTAAGAAATATGTCAATTTAGGAAACAATTTTTTCCAAATCGATTTTGAGTATGAGTTAGTTTTAAGTTCATTTATCATTATAATTCTAAAATTTATTTTAACAAGATTTATTAAACTTACCATGTCACTCATTATTAGACCGTAAACTAATAAATATTTAGTCTCACGTACACATATTCATGTCTAAGTGTGACGGGTTATTGTAGGTCATATATCGACTAAAGATAAGATTAACTTTTAATATATAAGTAAGAACATTATGGTATCAAAGTCTATCTTTTAAACTCTTTGTCTTAATAATTATTATGATTTAATTAGTCAGATGGTATTCACTCTCATTCAGATGTGTCATTTTGGTGTTCGCTTTTAAAAAAAGTGTCAATCGAGAGTCAACTTTTGAAAAAGTGACTCAATTAAGTCTGGTGGTGGATCTTAACCAACATTGTTGGGGAAGCCAAAATAATACATCCAAAATTTATACATTTAATTATTGTCACTAATACATTTAATTATTGTCAAAGAAAATTCGATGATAATAAAATCACACTTAAAATTCAATTATGAAAAAACACAAAGTATAATACTTTTTCTATGTTCATAAAACAAAAAATTAATATACAAAAGGCTCATTAAATAAATTATTAAACTAATATTTCACTATCAAATGAGACAAGAGATAATTACCTTCTTCTTTATTTCTTCGGAGATAGAAGATAATAGCTAAGAGATGAGAGCAAAAATAATAGATCTTTTTCTCTTCAAAAATAAAAGAAAATAGGTGAGAATGAGCGATGAGAACAATATGTCAGAAACTCAAACATATAATGAACCACAATTAAAATTCGGTAATAAAAAAATAACACGGAGTACAATACTTTTTCTTCTATGTTCATAAAATAAAAAATTAATATAAAAGAGATTCATTAAATAAATTATTAAACTTACAATTCACTATCAATTGAAACGAAAGAATTACCTTCTTCCTTTCTTCCTCGAGAATGGGAGAGAACAGAGGAGAAATAAGAGCAGAAAAAAGTAGATTTTTTTGTTCTCTTCAAAAACAAAAGAAAACATGTGAAAATGAGAGATGAAAACAATTTATAAAAAACTCAAGCCATAATAGAAAAAAAATAATTAAAAATATATTGATAAATCTTTTTATTTTTTATTATGTTTAATTTTATATTTTATTATTTATTAATATTAATTATTATGTTTATAAAAGAAATAAAATATTTGATTTAATCATCATATATTTCTTAATATCTATAATAAAATATTTGATTTAATCATCATTAATTTGTAATATATCTTTTAATATTTATATATATAATATATACAGAAATTCAAAATACCAATAATATAAAAAAAATCAATTTCTTTCGGGGAGGGGGGCATGGCCCCCTATTTTAACTTTATTCATAACTTTTACCATTAAATTCTAATATAAATATCAATACTTTATTGTGTAAGTCATTTTAAATATCAATATCATTAACGGAATTAATCATTTTTTTTAAAGCGACCTAATTGAGGCATATTTTAAAAAATTGGAAATTAATTGACATCTTTTTAAAATCTGGTACCACACTGATACATCCAAATAATTAGAATTGGTATCATACGACTAATTAAACCTAATTATTATTTCAAGTTATTAAGATGTATCATCATGATTCATCAAATCATATTTATAAATTATAAATACATTTATTAATAATTAATAATATATTTATTATCAAAATTACTATACATCATAAAACATATGGACGTATTTAGTGATACTAACGTAATATATAATTAATGCTACTACTTATTGTATTTAATGTTTAAATTTAATGTCATTAATAATAATGCTTGAAAAAATAAATAATTTTATTTGGATTATTTAATGTATAAGTTTAAGACTATATTAGTTTGCATGCAATACTATAGAAGTATCAACGAATTTATAAAATCAATTATAAATTTTTGGTTTAAGTCTTTAAAAAAATATTTATTTATATTTTTTCTCAAATATTATAGTTTCTTTGAATTCTTCCTTGAAATATTTTTAAATTCTTTTTATTTATCATAATCTATCTTTCTCATTATATGATTACGTGTATTATTATAAGTAACAAAAATCACTTAATGCCTATTTTGCTGATTTTTTAACACTCCTAATCTGACATATTTATTCATCTAGAATGTGAACAATAAAATCAACTAATTTTACATTGGAGTGTCAAAGTGACTCACTCCAATTCCTACGGGTTGGGTTGGTTCCTAAAAAGGAGTCATCTAACTCACTTTTTTGTGAGCAAATAATTTTGTAATTTAGATTAGGAGTGACAAAACGAGTTAATTTGATCTGTTTTGGTCCGTCCCACCTTTGGTTCATAAATGGATTGGATAAAATTGGTCTGTCATTAAAAAACGGGTTGGACATTGCTACTTGTCTCACCTTGGCACTGACCCGTCACCTTTTTTTTATTTTAGTTTTTTTTTAATTTTCTTTTAACTTTTTAAAATTTTTGTTTGTAATTTTTTTATATATAAATATGTTCACATAATATAGAAATTTATTATTTTTAATTATTTTTAATTTTTAAACAAAAAAAAAAGATTGTCAGGACAGGCTAGACGGGTCGGGCCATAATGAGTTGGCAGGTTGGAAACTCCAACTCATACTACCTTTTCTTGACCCACTTGAAGATATTTTATTCTTTCAATTTATTATTTTATATATTTATTATAGTACAATGAAAGTAGATTGATTTCACTCCTTATTTCAAAGCAATACAATCAAAAGTGTTCACTTATTTTACCAAATATTACTATAAATATAGTAATTAAAAATTAAAGTGTCAATTAGCAAATAAATAAATTAAACATCCAAAATATTCAAACATTACTGAACAACATTATAGTATTTAAAAAGATTAAATAGTAAATCTACACAAATTAAAAATAGTAAATAATTATTAAAAAACTTGTGAAGATAATAAAAAAAGCTAATAAAGGATTGTTGTTAGTGGGATGCAAATCAACTCACCTTCAACCTGGTTCGAACTCATATAACCTCCGGGTTAAGTGAGTCATATCCAATTTGACCGACATTAAAAACTCTAAATTTTTTCAAACTCAACCAAGTTCAAACTCATAGTGAATTAGGTTGGCTCGTGAGTTAAAATGAAATTTGTCATCTCTCCGTACATAAAAGTGTGTTCTTAAACCAAAATATTTAATTTATAAGTTGCTTGTAAAAGAAATTTATCAAGTAGTTAAAGTGAAAATCAACCATATTTTAAGAACCTTAAACATATTTAAGAATTAATGTGATTAATGTAGTATTTACATAAAGTTAATGTGCAAAGTTTCTAAAATACTAAATACATCCTAGAAAAAATTTATATAGATCCCTCCAGCATTTGAATATACTTTTCGCATCTCTAAAGATTAAACATAATTTGATAGCTTTCAAAAATTTATGTACGTGTTTAGAGTTATTTTGTAATTTGGTTTCTTAGAAGATTTATTTTTTCCTACTTTTGTTATCGACTCTATTGAGTTCTTATGTTTTCTAAATAAATTCAACGTGGTTCCATTTGTGAACGAATAAAAGATATAACATCTAATTATCATTACAAATGGAGGATATAACATCGTTTGAAGTCATAACCTTCATTATTTGTTTTTTTATGGAGTATACAAGATGAATTGGCACAACAATAACAAACATCTCTTACTTATACTATTATTGGAGGAATATTAATTAACTTTCTAGATAAACAAAATGTGCAATCACGCAATGAGAAATTTTACTCTTATGGCCAACGTTAGAAACTACATTAAAAATTATTTCCTGATTATCTAGAAAACATCTTACCAAACCTAATGCAATATCATACTTTATGAATTTGATTTTAAAATGAACTTGTTACAAG
>Ga0214544_1001429_pt1 | contig 49557 bp, 27 predicted proteins | sample CNSS3metaG_FD_160074 | JGI IMG/M metagenome (GOLD analysis project Ga0214544, IMG submission 160074) | Root nodule microbial communities from cowpea collected in UCLA plant growth center, Los Angeles, California, USA - CNSS3 | ecosystem: Host-associated > Plants > Roots > Nodule | place: USA...
TTTTATTTTATTTTTATTTTTTTTTTTTTTTTTTGTTTTTTTTTTTGAAAAATTTTTTTTTTTTTTTTTTTTTTATCATTGAACGATGAGTTCATAATTTCTACATATATGTTAAAGAGTTACTCTACACTTGAACTCCTTCCCAGTTACCTATATGAGAGATTATTTTACAAGTTGCAGTGATGTTATAAACATAATTCCACATCAAATAAAGAGATTAACCAAAATCTACAAGAATCTTTGGACGGGCAAAATCTCAGGTCCTTCAACTTTTAGGAGCCTCCAAATTCCCAGCTAGTTTGAAATGAATAACAATCATCATCTTCATGTCGGCATAAAGGAAGACTCAATCTCCTTTGGCAACAACAACAAAAACATCACCAAGGGACCATTTTCTTGGCTCTGACTTTTCTGAAGGGTTGATAATGGCTCTATCTTGGTTAGCCAAGCGATAGCCGATAACAATCTCCTTTCTTGTTCGACCCCTAATCATAATATCGTAAAAACACAGTTCTTCCTGGTCAAATAAATAGAACTCTGCTGGTTTAATACACATCTCGTTCCCCTGAATAAGTTAACAAAAAGTTCAACATATAAGTCATTTTTATCTGGTAATCCAAAACCATAAACAAAAATCTATTTATAAAAAATGCTAAACTAGAAGTTTAGAAATTGGAAAATTAAACATGACGAGAATTGAAAATCAACTGAAATCTATATCGTGAGAGACAGTAAGAATAAGTTCAAATGAGAGATACCTCCTCTGCAAATAATTCCTCAAGAACTCGGTTGATTTGCTTGTCTTCGGCCACCATTGCTAGTGCCATGCTAACCAGCTCATTAGATAACACATAATCACTGATTCTGGACACAGACACTAGATTTCTAGTCCTAGAATCCAAAATCTCACTAATTATAATTGATTTATCAGAAGCTTGCTGCATTTCACGGATCCAAGAGTTGTGAGAGAACCCAGATAACCTCAGAGAAGTTGACTTGGTGTCTTTGTATGGTAGGCGTCTTGACTACACAGAGGAGGGGGATTGTTAGAAAGTCAGTTCATAAAACAATGAGACATTAGTGAGTGATTTGAATACAAAATCCTTAATTTGAAATGATGCAACCATACTGGATACCTGTATATCACGAATGAGTAGAAGGGTAGCTAGAGACCTTGAGTCAGAGTGAGCAACAGAGTCCTCCACTGACTCATCTGCAAGAATAAGGATCTGTGTTCTTAGAGTTAGTATACAGTTCAAGAGAATCTTAATTTACCTTGCTTGACAGCCTTTGATCTAGAGGTATTTTATTACACTTAATCTCCTTTCAAAACTTTGCTCGTAATTTTACTTGTATACAATGATGAAAATTGAGCAAGGTATTAGAATGCTATAAATGAAACAGGGAAATCCCCGAGTGAAACATGATATAAAGCTTTTAAAGAGTTTTAAGAAAGATCCCACGACCAAAAATAAAAAAATGTAGATATGTAAGCTTGCCATATTTGGCAAGTTAATCTTTAATAGAGCCAACTTCAACTGGTGAGATAAGCTTTTGATGTTGCTCATAATTATGTTTTGACAGCATGGATATTTTATACCATCTGCCGAATCCTTCTAATCAAATTAATTTTTCTATTTTTGAAAGGAAGCAGGGTATTGCTAAGATTACAGACGAGATGGAAGCATAATCAATCACTTATTTCTTATCGAAACAATTTGCATAATCTCGTAATTTACTTATGTCCGGATTTACCTTCTGGTTATATATGACACAGGCCTCTTAATATTCACATGGTGCATATTCCTTCCTAAAGACAGTGATACATTTAAAACCTGAAATACTATAAATATGAAGAGATAAAGATTCAAAACTTACAGAATCAAAAGTCTCCAGTGGAAGACCCTCCAGGTGCCGCCTAATTACAGCATTCCCCTCCCTATGGACAAGTTTTATGTTTTCTAGCTCAGAAACATCAAGTCCACCATCAACAAGCTTCTTCTCTCTTTCCTTTTCAGGGACCTCGTTGAACATCCAAAGCTCTGAACCAGGAGCCAAGAGTGCCTCTAAAACCTTTTAAACAACAATGATTAAGGTAGTCTTAGAGGATTATGAAGTTAGACTGGTTGTGTCAACTCACATATTTTTAGGAGATGGATCAATTAGATTAAAGCAGTGATTATTTACCATCACTGAGCATTCACACAGGAGTGAAGAGCATAATTCAAGGAATCAGTCAGGTCCACACAATGTAGTTTATGCATAATTAAATTTCGTATTTTTTAGCTTCTTTCACTTGCACTTGTGGATTCCCTACCCCCATGACCTCCGTTGCACTCAGAGTATTCTTAATATTTCAGAATTTAGTTCTCATAAAACAGGTTTCTGGACATTTTTATGATAGATCAATGTTTTTTTTTCCTTTAAAAAAATCAAACAGGCCCCTAGATTGTGGAAATTGACTCAATAAACTTGTTCACACAATTAAGACAAAAAATAGTTGGGAAATATAGCTAACGACACCAGCTAGCAGCAGATTGAAACCCACTGCAAGCACTTGTGGTACCACAGTCAAAGGGTGTAGCCCAGTGGAACTTGATGATCTTAGCCAAAAGAATATCAGCTATTGTTTGTTGTTCATGTTAAGATTACACAAATCTATTACATAAGAGAATTAATCCTTTCAAAACATCAACAGGATGGTACATAATAGCAGTGTCACTTGTCAAAAAAAGTAAGGATATGTAAGTAAGGCCATAGTATAGCGTATCCAATTAGGAGAATTACCATGATCATATCATCAATATCACGGCGCCAGCCACAAAATAATATCTTCTCTGGAAATTTAGGTGGATCACGTATCCTCGGGCAAAGTCTCTTACATACCTGTATAAAGTATATAACATTAAAAACACCATGTAATGTATCACAAGTCATCTACTAATACTATGATTAATTTAATAAATCCATGACAGTGCGCAACATATACAAGATTCTAAGCACCAAATCAGCATATTTTCCAATAAGGCAATCGTATATGGACCCAGTTCAGTAAGAGAAGTTGAAACGGAAAGATAACCTCTGGAAGAGGACCTGGAGCATAAGTGTCGTCATCCTCAGCTATGACAAGGACTTCATCCCCATCTCTCAGAACATAACTATCATCTGGATTGATGATAATCTTTCCCCCATCAGCAGCAACCTTAACTCCACAAGGTATTGCATCAGGAAATGAAATTAATACATCTTTGAAAAAGAGACCATCCAATTGAGGCCACCTTTTGATGTAAAACTCAGCATTCTCAAATCCTAAAATATCCTCCCATATCTAGCCAAGAGAAGGAAACAAGTAAACAGATGCTGTGAGTCACACCGTACATGGAAACCAAATGTAGAGAAAAGTGATAAATTTCATAAAGTTGATACACTATCAAGGACTGGCAAAATGGTAGCCAGTTTCAGTACCTAGGTAACAGGCTTTATATTACAACTGAAAATAGTTCGTGAAGAAGTTCATTTACTAAGTGTCAGGATTCTTGAGGCATTCGTGTGTGACTTAGTAAGCACATTCTAGCTATTTTAAACTCTACATACATGAACAAAACGGGTGCAACACCACTTGAGGGTGGGTGGAAGAAAGCTAGTTCACATGAACAACAGAGTTATCCAACTAACCTGTGCAAGGCCAGGCTGTAGAGCACACTGAATCATCAAACGCCCAATTACATCATGTGCAACAACTGTTTCAATGAGTTCTCCGCCAACAAGTTTCACTAGAGGTTCATTGTCAAGGTCACTCATCTCCACAACAACATGACCCCCTAAGCCCTCCCTTACGCCTGTTAGGCTAAGAACAACTCTCAAAGCACGTGCATCACTCTAGAAAAGGAGAATTGAGAAAAAAAAAAAATTGACTGTGAAGAAGTTCCTTGGCAAGAGTTAGACAACATAACAAAGGAGTAATGAGTTATGCAAATAACCTGATCTGCATTTTCATCTGAAGCTAATACAATAATTGCACGTGCCTTAGAAACTGAAACCTGTGGATAATTAATAATTACATTTGAGAACATAGAAATTTTTAGGAAGAAGGAAGGAATAGGTAGTAAACAGCTAACCCATTCCCCAATATTATATGATTCACATAGATTATATAAAAAGGTATCCTTTCCCCCCCAAAAGCAGAACAAAGAGTCAAAGATACTCCATCAAACCTTCTTTAGGTCAGCCAGTATAAGAGGACTGCCACTTCGACAAATTACGGACGTCCCCATGAAATCAAATTCAAGCTTTGCTATATCCATTTCCATTTCCTCCTTTTCTTTTTCTGCAAGCACTACTATAACACCACCACCAACACTCTTATTTGCTATTGCTAGCTGCTTCAAAAGTGAACCCTGCAATCAAGCATCAATCATTAACATCTATATCCTTCTTATGAACAAAAATAAATGATGCAATCAGATGTACAGAATTATTACAGATGAACTATCAGATAAAACAAATCTGTCAACATGATAGTCAACAAAATATTCCAAGTCAAATATAAAAACCTAAAAGCAGTTTGTGAGGAACTGACAAGGAGATTACCAATTTGTCACTCCACCCAAGAATGAGTATGTGGTTCTTTTCAATCACCTCACTCTTCCCTTTTCTGAGAGAATCTACCTTTTCTGATATAGCATCTGACACAAGTCCAAGCATCATAGCAAATATCAGCATACCACCTGAACTAATTGAGACAGAGACAATCCTCTGCCCGGTTCCTTCAGTTTCAGCATGATTTCCTGAGTCGGCTACATAAGTCCAAGAATGCCAAAGAGCTTCAGCAAAGCTACCGCCAGTCACAGCATACAAAGCTAAACCACCAAATCCTATAAGAAATAGAGTTGCAAAGAGAAGGGCAAGTAGCTTTGCATAAGGATATATGGAGAAAAATACATCTACCATATAAGCAACTCTCTTCTTCAATGGTACATCCTCCTTGTTATCATTTGTTCTCCTCAAGCAATTTATTATTTGAGGAAGATAATCAAGATATTTGTACAACACAAAGGGCAAAATGAGGATGGCCACCACAATATACAAAGCAACTGTTCTACTGTCAGTGTTCAGGACATAAGAAAATGAACCATCGCCTTTTCCAATTGATGTCTTTCTATTGTCAGGACAAAAATCTATTTCGCAGCACAGGTGAAGTTTCTCATCCTGCAACCAAAGAAATTAATAAACAATCTATCCAAAATAAACAAGAAGTTAAACACCATAATAAATTTCTAGAATTACAAGCTTACCTCCAATTTTCTGAGCCTATATTGTAGATAAGCGGAATGGGGTACAAAAACAATAGAGGTAATAACAAGCTGCCACAATAAAGGAAAGGTTCAGATGACCTGAATGAAGTATTGAAAGAAATTATCTCATCTGATAGAAGAGAAAACAGAAGAGAAGTTAAAGTCTATAACTTTCTGCCAGCCAGCTTACTACAAAGGAAAACCATAATAATTTTCTCAAAAATAGCTATGTGGGAAAATGTGTAGTAAAATATCTGTTATCATACAATGCCAGGAGTCTGTAGAAGCACCAATAGTTCACAGGTAAGAATACCGAGGGTTCCAGAAAGGGATCTTACTTAACTGTGATAATGGAAAAACAGTAAGTAAAGATGGTAGCCGATAATTTTAGATACAAAACCCCAATAGAAGCTGTGACCCAGAAAATTGCTGATCCCCTTTACTAAAACATAGCATAATTAATTTAGGTGAGGGAATTTAATAGAAAAATAAAAAGAAAAAGGAAAGAACACATACAGGCAACTAAAATAACTAATACTAACTAACCAGATACAAGATCGGAGAGAGGTTGTAGTATTGAGTTCTGGTGTGTTGGGAACGAGGTGGCGAGGAGGAAGAAGGAGGAGGAGGAGGAGTGGGGATAGGTGGCGGTGGCGGTGGTGGTGGAAGAAGTGAGGGTTTGGGAAGGTTGAGGTTGTGGGTGTTGGAAGGTTTGAAAGATGGTTTTTTTTTCTTGGTGGTGGTGCGAAGGAAAGAAGGGTAGTTCCATTGCTCGTCAGAATCAGAGACAGGGAAATGGGGGTTATTAGCAGTTACAGAGGCAGAGGTTGTGTGCCTAGGATTGGCAATAGTCTTGCTGCGCTTCAAGGGTGGCTTCCTGAGACTGAGATTGGAAGGTTCCTCATTGCTCTTTAGCATTCTTAGTGTTCTCCACTTCACTTGAGTTCAGCAGAGACAGATATTCCTAATACCCTTTGTGGGGCTCTGATGCTGACCACTACTGCTTTGCCGTAGGTTGCTTTGGCTTCTGTTGTGTTGTGTGGGATCTACACAGAAAAACAATGTCTTGTGTTGTATTGTGTTGTTGAAAAGCTGAAACAGAAAACCTCTCTCTCTCTCTCTCTCTCTCTCTGACCTCCTTTTGTTACAACAGTGTTTTTCACTTTTTTTCATGTTGATGTGGATTCCATTCTCAACCTTTCTTTTTTTTCAATGAACTTTTCTTCACATTTTCATTCTTTTTTCTGTTTGTACTTTTTCTTCACATTTATTCTCAATTATTTGCCTTCAACTGGATTTACACTTTTAACATCCATTTTCTCTTTTTCTTGCACAAAAAGTGTGAAAATTGTGGGGTTAGAAAATAAAACTACATAAGTCCATGTTCTAAGGTGAAGGAAAAGTTTTAAATTAATTGATCAAACACATTCCTTACCCTCTTAGCTCTTAAGAACATCAATTTTTCTAATTATGTCCTGGACACATGATTAATATATAATGAAAACAAGTATTTATTAAATTAAATAGAAATAATAATAATAATAATGTTGAAATAAAAAATTTGAAATACCTATAATAAACAAACTACTTAAAATTATATTAAAAAAAAGAAAGTAAATATTTTTCTTGTTTAGACTAAAAAACACTTTAAGAAGAAGAAAGTATATGATTTTAATTATTATAAATTAAAATTAATGATAATTAACACCTGATTTTAAGTCAAATATTTATGTATTGCTTAAATATTAAAACATGATTTTTGTACTATTTATTAAAATCAAATTTAACGAATTATTAATATGATTCTTTAACTATGTTTGTCAATTTAAATTAGTTTTATGAAATGCAACATATGATTTAGTTTTATCTAGTATTAGTAGTAAAGACATTTATTGTGGTTTATATTTAGTTAGCTGATGACACAGACTAACTTGTTTTTCTACCTAATCTTATTAAATCCCAAATTTATTTTCTCATCATAAAATATGAGTCTATTTATTTATATATTTTGAATAAAATAATGTTTTTTCAATAAAATAACTACTTGTTTGGGGTCTTAATAAGGTAAATTGTTTTAAAAAAATAAAACAGAAAGAAAAAGAAAAACAGTTTTTCTGAGATAATAGAAACTATAACAACTTTTATTTATACTATAGTCTGGTTAAAATAAATCACTTCGTAACTATCACTTATCCTTAACTCATACCAATTTCTCTTTTATTCCTAATCTCCTAATCTGATTATACAGTCTCTATTCATTCATTGCTTACTACAATCACTCCTCTTAATTTTTTTTTTCTTTTTGGTTTGGATAACAATTTTTTAAATTGAAATAGAGTGCAATCCAACAACAAGAAAAAGAAAGTCAAAATAAGTTTAATTATCCATTTGAAAAAAAAAATAGTTTATTCTATCTTAAAATGTACAAAATTTTAATTGCTTTTATTTCAAATTTGTTTATTTTATTTTCAAATGCTTTATTTTATTAAATTTTGCTTTTCTTATTTAATAGATTATTTTAATCATCACAAAATACAATAAAATATTTTAATATAAAAATAATAGTTGGTGACAGTTAAAATGTATTTTTTTTTTCAAACAAAGTATTTAATTAATGAAACAATTTAAAATACATAATGAGTTAATCATTATATTGTTAAAAATAAATGAAATATTTTGTATAAAGTAATTAAGATCTTCTAAAAGATATTTTCCCGTTTTGTAAATAATTAGAATTTGAAAAAAGAGGAAATAATAAATCTTGAATATATATAACCTATTTTCTATAACAGTAATTATCAATATCATAATAAACACATATAAATGTAATCAGCAAAAGTTTTATTATCATCTTATTTTTATTTTTAAATTGAATGAAATATTAAATAGTTAAAATAATCTTACAAAATAATTTTTCCTTATAAATTTGAAATAAGATATAATATATATTAAAAGATGTATCTTTTGTTATAAATGATAATTATATTCTTTATGAGTAGAATATTTGTGGGAACTGAAAGTAACCTAACCCTTCATTTGTGGATTATGGAGGCAGTTATCTCCTTATTGTATATGAGTGTGATTAGATGTTTTCATAATATATAAGACAGAGAATGAGTATATCAACACAGAAAGCAAACTGCAAACACTGTACCCACCGATTGTACCATCACACGATCTTCTCTGTCTTCTATTTCTAGGGTTTATAGGATTCATTTTTTCTCTCTGCTAACCTAACAACACATTCAATTCATCTTCTCCATCTCCTCCTCAATCTTCCATCAATCTTCGGCTACGCATCTTCTCTGTTTCTCCCTCTCATTCATACATCATTGATCATGGACCGAGCCAAGAGATTCCAGAAACGTATCCTTCTATTATTTTTTTACCTTTACACATTTTTTTTTAATTATTATTATTCCTTCAAGTAATAATTTGGATAGCGGTTTCGATATCTGTGTTTATTCATCGATGTCGCACAATGTTTACGTTTTGCAACATTATCTGTTGTGTTTGTTTTACAGGGTATCAGATTTGTTGCAGTGAGTGTGTGGCAATTGTGCAGTCACTGCTGTTATTCTTTTCCTTTACTACACTTAGTATTAGTCTCAACAACTGAGTCATGGAAATCCATTGTAGGACAAAAATATATCTATTACCAAAACTAAGTTGTCTATAATAAATACCGCATTTGTAATTTTTTCTGTTATCAGACATTATAGACTCTAAATTTGTATAACGCACAATAGTCTGTTTTTGATAGCAAGTAATAAGATTGAGAGAGTGGTAACTCAGTCCAAACCTTAGTCAAATGATAAGAATCATTAATTAAAAATGACATATCTCTACAAATTAAATTAATAATAGTTCTTCTTAATTAATTAGCACTGATCTTGCTTACTTTCTCTTCTGGAGATAAAACAGATTTGTACTTTGATAACTCTTAAATTGTTATTGATTTTTTTGTCTCTCTTATTAGACATGTTTCAGATATTTGTGTTCTATTTATGATATACTTAACCATGTGATATAGTTCAATACGTCCCTAAAGGAACTACAAATCATAGTCAGCAGCGGAAGGATGAAGATGTGGTATGCCCACTTTCTAAGTCTTTCTATAATATTAATGTGTGTCTCACTCTGCCTTTCTTTCTAAATTTAGGTTTTGATTCTCTTTAATAAACAACTACTGCAAAGTTTTTCTATTGAAATGTCAACCGCAAACGCCATTGTTTGAGTGATAGCTAGTCTTCTGCATTAGAGTAAACTTGTACTTTCTTAATGACAGTGTCATAAAAAGTAAAAATAAACTACAAAAAGCAAACAACTTATATAATAAATAGAGCAAGACTTATGATATTTTTTTGAGATTTGTTTCCATAAGATTTAATGGGTTATTTTAACTATTTAAGATATATGTTTCTTAGAATTCTACTGTAAGGTTTGTAAGAATAGGAAAATTATAATGCTTGTTAGGCTTGCTTTTACAAAGTACATTATCAAAATCTTAATTCTCAATTGAGAATTTTGTCATGTTGGTTATTTACATATCGAAAGTATTTTTATGTCCTATATTTTAAATATTAAGTGTTTCATTGTGTCGCACCTGTTAATCTTTATATTTAATAGGATTACAAGTGTCTTCTCTTTGACACGAAAATTTTTTCCTTTGCTTTCACTTTCTAACTTATGACACTTCTATTTATGGAAGATAACAAGTGTCAAATAACTACTTGATCTTCCTAGAACTTTGTGTTTTTTCCTTTCTAGGAGGCAGTCACTCACCTTTGGTTTTAGCAAAAATCGTTTGAGACCCATATCTTCGTGCATAGAGTTACTTGAATGTAATAAAATGTAGTTCTTATCAATTATGGAAAACTTTGGACAATTACTTGATTGGTGGCGACAGTATATAAGTCACACTCTGGACTTGATAATATATACTTTTATAACTGTTCATTGATGCTAAGGGACTAACAGTAACAAACAGTTTTTGTATTTTTGTTTTGACCTTTATCTGTATCATGATGCCATCATCATATTTTATGAATATGTTTCTGTAGGTTTCTAGAAAAGATTATATCTCATCGGATTCAACATCATTGGTAACCTCCTCTGGACACGATGTTCGCGTTGCAGGTGAGACAGCTCAAGAGCCCTACACCTAATAGTTATGAGGAAAGATGATAAAATAGTTCCTTGTCCACTTAAGATGGCGGCTAATGATAGTGAAGTATTTATCTTAGAAATTGCTCTGTCTTTATAATTAACTATGCAAAATAATCTTGAATACTAACTACGATTATGATCACGACTGAAAATAATATTTTACTTTCTCGAGCATTAAATGAAGTCTTAACTTGGTCTTCTTAACATTTGATTATTAACCTATGCAAATACACTAGGATATTTATTATATGGATCTACGACAAGAAGGTTATCTGATACTATTTGTTAAGCAGTGATTTAATGCTGTAATGATTTATGATATAGACATTAAAATAAACATTTATTCATTTGGATACTTTCTGATAGCATATATTTTATGAGCTAACTTGGAATGCTTTAAACTTATGAACATTGTGTTGTAATCAAACCTTTTTTTATTAATAGAACCTTTAGTTATGAGGGCGGGCTATTGTGGGTCTGGGTGGGCATTGGGTTGATCATCAATCTTATATCTCATAGACCGAGAATTTTCAACTACCAGGTGTGAATGAATCAGAAGCTCTGCCTTGTTATGCATCAGTTCCAACATCTTTTGGTGTGCAAAGCAAAACTGTGAAGGGTTCTGTAATTGCAAAAACTCATCCAAAATCCCCTGGTTCAATGAAGCCGAATAACTTCAAGTCTACACATAGAAATGAGAGTTTAACCAGCACAATATCTAAGCCCGTGACTAATACAGAAAAAGATATCAAAATTATAAACAAGGTAATAAGTTGGAAGATTATGGTGTTCATAAGGTATCATTGCTTCTAGATTATTATTTTTGAGATGTGTTGTTGCTTTGATGAAGAATACTTAGAAAGTTATTATTGTCTTCATTAACTCCTGGGTCTTGTCATCTCTTGCATCTGTTGTTTTACTTATATTTAATATACTTATCCAAATAAGGAATGGGTAAAAAACTCCGCTCTCTGTTTTATATTTTCACTATAATTGATTTTCTCTTACTATAATTGATTCATCATGTGAATGCTTATTTTGCAGGCTCCTCATATGCCTTCTAATTTTACCGCAGCTACCACTCTAACTACATATCAGAACGTAGGGAAACTTTCATCATCAGACACCTCAAGATGTCATATGTTTGCCCCCACAAACTACAGGCCAAATTCTTCTACTGACTACATTCGAAATACCTCTTCTACCTACAGACCAAATGGGAGAGTGTCTAGTTTAAATGATCGACTTGTTTCAAATGACAAATTTAGAAGTGGAGAATCTGAAACGTCAAAGGAAATGACTCGGGGACCTCGGGGTCATTACAACTATTTTCTTCTACCACCATCAATTGTTAATGATGAGTTTGCAACCACAATATCTAGAGACCAATATAACCTGTCAGATTTCCAAACTGAATACGAAACTGCTAAATTTTATGTGATTAAATCTTTTAATGAAGACGACGTTCATAAGGGTGTTAAATATAATGTTTGGACAAGTACTCCAAACGGAAATAGGAAGTTGAACACAGCATACCTTGATTCAGAAGCTAAATTGAGACAGACAGACACGAAGTGTCCAGTATTCCTTTTCTTCTCAGTGAGTTCAAATTTTTGTTCTCTAGTTGTCTCTCACTCTTTCTTTATTTTCTTCAGCAGAAGTTTGACACAAAATCAAGATATTTTTTTTGCTTAAATTTTCTGTTATATATTTTCCTCTATTTTATTTTATATCGGCTGTCTTTATTGGTGATAAATTATCTTCAAAAGCTCATTTAAAGAACATGAAGGTGAGTTAGTGTTTTCCTTTATATTTATGTCTAATGAGTGGGAGAATAAATATTTTTTCAAGATTGGCTGATCAAAACTCCAAAAACACATATTCTCTTCCAAATTTTATCTGGAATATCTATGATTTAAATATAATTGTCATTCACAACAATCTATCAGCTACTATAATTTTTAATTGGGAATTCATGTCCACAATCATGAATATTCATTTATCTTAGATGTATTTTGTTGTCAAATCAGGTTAATGCTAGCGGACAGTTTGTTGGAGTGGCCGAGATGCTTGGGCCGGTGGACTTTAAAAAAGACATGAACTTTTGGAAACTTGACAAGTACAATGGTTTCTTCCCAATTAAGTGGCACATAATAAAAGATGTTCCCAACAACCAGTTTGTGCATATCATTCTTCCAAACAATGAGAACAAGCCTGTAACTTTCACTAGGGACACGCAAGAGGTAACCCTTTTTATATTACAGTGTAATATTTCTTGAGATCAACCTTTTTTCTATGTTAGGAATCTGAAACCTGTTAAGAAGTAACCTTTTTGTAAAAGAAAGATAAGAAGGAACCTGTTAACCTTTTGAAATAATTTGATCTCTCCTCTCTCTTTCTCATGTGGATAATTTAAAACAGTTTAACCTGTTAAAGTCTAATTGTCCATATATGTCACATCTACTTTGGTCATATAAATGTCGTTAAAGTTATTGACTCCATGTTTTGTTACAAGTGATCTATAATTGAATTTGTAATTATATGGTTTGCAGATTGGACTGAAGCAGGGTCTGGAGATGCTGAATATTTTTAAAAATTATTCGGCTAAGACATCTCTCTTGGATGATTTTGACTTTTATGAGAACCGAGAAAAGTTATTTCGTTCTGAGAAGAAAACTATGCATGCAAGGTCAGAACAGGGAGTATATGTTAATGCCAATTACCAAGTAAGTTTCATTACGATCGTCTACACTACAGTGCTTCTTAGTTGTTTTTTTTTTTTTGATCGGCACAATGCTTCTCTGTTATTTCTGCAATTGGAGTATAGAAGATATGTGATTTGCTCCAAGTACACCCAACTGAACTATTGTAATGCTACTATGTTATGTTAGTCATTAGATTCTCCCTTGCATGCTGTAGAAACATTTTGCTTTGTTTTGCTCGTATGTTGACTTTTTCATTTTTTTGCCTTTTTACTTTATGCAGAATAGTTTGATGGCAAGAGAGAAGAAAACAGATATGCAATCGAGTGGTACCATGCAAGGTAGTCTGGTCAAACTTACAAAGAATCTTTCTCTGAATTCCTCTGGAAAACAAGGATTGAGATAGCAAGATTGGTGGAGGGCCAGAGGAGAAAATAGATATTTACTTTCTTAGAGTTACAGATATGCAGTTTGATTTTTTAGATACCGTTCCTTTCTTAGTATTATATGACCACGACCACATTTTATATTGCTTGCTTTTCCATTCGCAAACGATCTTTAAAATGAATCTATTGAGGTAGGATTTATGGAATGAGAAACTCACACTTATTCATATATTTTTTTTAAAAAAAAATTAAATATATTTAAACCTTTATAGTAAAAGCTTAACTGTTAACTAAAATATGTTTCCATTCAAAATACCAAAAATAGTTAATTAAATTGGATGTGTTTTTCCTACGTCTCAATTTTTTTAATTTTTATATCTCTTAATTATTTTGAAATAAACTTGTTGGAATGCGAAAAACTATATTCTAAAAACACCTTTTTAAAATGAGAGGAAGGTGTAAAACAATTGTTGGATGAAAAGAAAAAAAAGTTTATTTATGAATAATTTGATAACAAATGTCTTATTAATATTTTAATATTCTATGCAAATATTAAGTAGCAATAATTTTTATATGTTGAAAGCGTAAATTAGTAATGGATTTCTGAGATTTTTATATATAAAATCCTAAATGTGAGTTGCATTTTCACATACAGACTGCATGCACGGTACTTTTCATCATTTTTCACGTTCATTTGGGAAAACTCTCAGTACTTTTCATCATTTTTCAATATCATAAAAAACGCAAATGAAATTTAGGAAAACTCTCAGAACTCAAAACACTTCCCTTCGATTTTGCTAAGACCATCTCAGGCGCGAGACTTTCCACCTACATACAAAAATCACTATCTTTGACAAAAAATTGAACTTTGAAATTCTGAATCAGTGCGCTCACTGTGGTGCTCTTTCATTCAGGTTTATAGTTTTTTTCTCCCATTTTCTTGGATTCTATGTTTATCCAATGCATTATTTTCCTCTGTTTTGGACTTGGTAATATGATCATTAATTTGTATTTAATGTGACAACTATTTTCATTAACTTATGTTGTGCTCTCATGTGTTGCCTTAATTCCTGTAATATATCACATTGACTACTAGTATGACTGAAAAGTAAAAGTTGAAAGTTGAATATACATTTATGATATTTTAAAACAAAAAAGTTTTTTCTTCACTTCTTAATGGTTCAAATAACATCAATTACTCTTTAATCTATTACACGGTATATTTCAATTATCATGTTTGGTTGGACGGAAAGAATAAAATAGTGTGAAAAAAGAGCACAAATTAAAAAGAGCACGAATTATTTTTCATTTTCATAAAAGGTGTGAAACAAAATTGAAAGACAGTAAAACTTTATTTCATACACATATTTATTTTGAATAATGGATATGAAAAGAAATTATTTTTGTCTCATTATTACCAAAATTAGATAAGTTATGGCTTTCAGAGACTTAGGAAGAACTAGTGGAATTATGAATAATACAAAGAGGAAAAAATTATGGGTGACAAAACGGGTTTGTCTAGCCTGTTTTGACTGTTCAACCCAATTTAACTCGTTCTATTCTTCACTTGCCAAAAATTGACTAGACCAAGCTAGTTGGCTAGTGAAAAACGGGTTAGAATCCGCAACTTGCCGCGCCATAAAGAACAAGAATTTTTGTTTCTAGCTATTTGAATACTATTATTAAGAGTGATTACGATCATTCCATGTATGATACTCCTTTTAGTTGGAACAATTATATTAGTAGTTGCATTGATAGTTATTTTCATGCTCAAATCTGTGTTGATAGTTGCATTTTTGGTGATATAGACAAATACAATAACAGTTCTTTTTATAGTTACTTTTTAGGTAAGGGCAGAAATTATAGTGTAGTAAAAAAAGAAGGGCTTTGCCCCCCTTCAAAAAATAGATCAACAAAGATATCTTGCAAACCCTGTAAGGTTTCAACTTGTGAGTATAGATGCCCACCAACGGCTGAGAAAGTGAAGCCATCTGACAATACGTAATACTCCCCAATACGTAATATATATTTATACATGTACTAATAAATAAATATATGGAGCATATTTAATTGTCTAAGTATTTTTTAAGCTTTTAATTTATCAATTAATATCTTTAATTGGATAAATTAAAATAATTATTACATTTACATGTTAAATTACTCTATTATTAAATTAATGTCATGCATGTTGCATGTTATCATGTTAGTGACATGATTGCATGTTATAAGTAAGCCATACTCAATTGCAAAGCTACTACAATTTTTACTTAGCAATTTTATGTGCACAGCATACACCATAATTTACAACTCTAAGTGGGCGACACTATGAAACGACATGTAGCAGAACTCATTGAAAAAATTGAAAAACTCTGCAATGAAGGACATCAACCTGAAAGTGCCTCGGTGACTATTCCTCCAGCACAAGAACAAGAAGGTCCTTCAAGTCATACAATTGGACAACGAGGAACAAGGAGACCATTCTCCATAGATGAGGTAGAAGATCTTGTGAGCACAGTTGAATTACTTGGAGTTGGGAGGTATGATGTTATCAATAATATCAGTATCAGTTTACCTGTATGTGGATAAATGAATTTGTAATAACATTTATACCATGATGAAGGTGGCGCGAGGTTAAGCTACGAGCTTTCTCGGATGCAGACCACAGGACTCCTAGAGATCTAAAGGTATGATAGATCTTTGTTTTATTTTTTCTTACTACAATTTTTATTAATTCTAATTTGATGTAATTCTAATTTGATATGCACAGGATAAATGGAACACATTGGTACACACGGCAAGAATTCCCCCTGAACGAAGGAGGGGTAAGCCCATACCTCAGGAGCTCTTGGATAGAGTCTTAATTGCTCATACTCTTGGATAGAGTCTATATGGATAAAGTCTAGAAGACTGCCTCGTATGTAGGTATATTTGTTAAAATAAAAACAATTTATCTTATTCTAACTTTTGAATAATGATAGTGAAGTATCTGTCTTAAAAATTTCTTTGCATTTATAATTTACATGGCAAAATAATTTATAATTAACCATGCAAAATAATATTGAATACTAACTGTAATTATGCTCACGACTTAAAATAATATTTTACTTTCTCGAGGATTAAATGAAATCTTAAATTGATCTTTATATCCATACCTTTATATATAGAGTTACTTGAATGTGATAAAATGTAGTTCTTATAAATTATGGAGAACTTTGGACAATTACTTGATTGGCCGTCAGCCTGATCTATCATTGTGAATATATAGACTTAATAATATATACTCTTTATAACTATTCATTGATGCTAAGGGACTAACGGTAACAAGCAGTTTTTGCATTTCTATTCTGACCTTTATCTGAATATGATGTATTTTATGAATATGTTTTTGCAGGTATTTAAATGGACGTGTTATTATGTTTGATATAAGCATTAACGACAAGAAGGTTATCTGTATTTTATGACCTAACTGAGTGTTTTAAACTTATGAATATTGTGATCTGTAATCAAAACTTTTGTTATTAATAGAACCTTTAGTTATCAAGACTATTGTGGGTCTGGGTATCAATCTTATATTTCATAGATAGAATTTGTAAGAATCAGATCAAAATATATTGGTGTACATAGCAAAACTGTCAAGGGTTATGTAATTATGAATTGTAGTATTTAAATTTTTTAACTAATTATGTTTTGATTTTTAAAATTATCTTAGAAATAGAAATAAAAAAAATGGAAGTTGGAGATGATTGGGATAGATTATTTTCAATCATATATGAAAAGTAATTCTAAAGAAGAGATGGAGAGAGAGAAGTAGCCATAATATTTAATTTAAAATAAAGGGATAGTAGGTAATTTTGTGTAATTTTACTCATGAATTTTATTTTGCCATATAATAATACATGAAAGATTGAAATTTTCTTAGGATATCATATTTTCACAAACAAAAATTTAACAATTTGACAAACTACTTTATTTTAAAAAGATATAAAAAGTACTATTTTATTATTTTATTTTGGTTAAAAAGTAAAAAAATTAATTAATTTAATTTTACATATAAAAACTTTGTCAAGTTTGTAAAAAAAAAATTGTCAAAAAATTATTTTCCATTTTCTTAAAAGGTGTAAAACAAAATTGAAAGACAGTAAAACTTTATTTCATACACATTTATTTTGGATAATGTATATGAAAAGAAATTGTTTTTGTCTCATTGTTACCAAAATCAAATAAGTCATGGCTTTTAGAGACTTTGGAAGAACTAGTTGTATTATGAATAATACAAAGAGAAAAAAATTATGGGTGACAAAACAAGTTTGTCTAGCCTGTTTTGACTATCAAACCCAATTTAACTCGTTCTATTATTCACTTGCCAAAAATTGATTAGACCAAACTAGTTTGTCAGTGGAAAACAGGTCAAAATCTATAGCTTGTCGCGCCATAGGACGGGCTAGCGGGCTGACCTGCCATTTTTTTAAAATTTTTTAATATTTCTATTTTTTTAGATTACTTTCAAATTTTTTTATAAATTTTGTTTCTATATAATATTATATATATATATATATATATATATATATATATATACACACACACTAATAAATAAATATTTAGAGCATATTTAATTGTCTAATTATTTTTCAAGCTTTTAATTTATCAATTAATATCTTTAAATGGATAAATTAAAATAATTATTAGATTTACATGGTAAATTACTTTATTATTAAATTAATGTCATGCATCTTGCATATCATCATATGTTAATGACATGATTGCATGTTATAAATAACTCATTCTTAATTGCAAAGGTACTTCAATTTTTACTTAGCCATTTTATGCAAACAGGATACACCATAATTGGAAACTCTAAGCGGGCGGCACCATGAAACGACATGTAGCAGAACTCATTGAGAAAATTGAAAAACTTTGCAATGAAGGGCATCAAACTGAAGCTGCCTCGGCGTCTATTCCTCCAACCCAAGAACAAGAGGGGCCTTCAAGTCATACAACTACGCAACGTCGAACCAGGAGACCATTCTCCGTGGGGGAGGTAGAAGCTCTGGTGCGCTCAGTTGAACTACTTGGAGTTGGGATGTATGATGTTATCAATAATATTAGTATCAGTTTACCATTATGTGTATTAATGACTTTCTAATAACATTTATATAATGATGAAGGTGGCGCGAGGTTAAGCTACGAGCTTTCTCGGATGCAGACCACAGGACTCCTGGAGATCTAAAGGTATGATAGATCTTTGTTTTGTTTTTTCTTACTACAATTTTTATAAATTCTAATTTGATGTAATTCTAATTTGATATGCACAGGATAAATGGAACACATTAGTGCACACGGCAAGAATTCCCCTTGAACGAAGGAGGGGTGAGCCCATACCTCAAGAGCTCTAGGATACAGTCTTAATTGCTCATACTCTTGGATAGAGTCTATATAGATAAAGTCTAGAAGACTGCCTGGTGTGTATGTATATTTGTTAAAATAAAAACAATTTATCTTATTCTAACTTTTGAATAATGATAGGAAAGTATTTGTCTTAAAAATTGCTTTGCATTTATAATTAACTATGCAAAATAATTTATAATTAACCATGCAAAATAATATTGAATATTAATTGTAATTATGATCACGACTTAAAATGATATTTTACTTTCTCGAGGATTAAATGAAATCTTAAATTCATCTTTATATCCATACCTTTATATATAGAGTTACTTGAATGTGATAAAATGTAATTCTTATAAATTATGGAGAACTTTGGACAGTTACTTGATTGGCCGTTAGCCTGTTCTATCGATGTGAATATATAGACTTAATAATATATACCCTTTATAACTATTCATTGATGCAAAGGGACTAACGGTAACAAGCAATTTTTGCATTTCTATTCTGACCTTTATCTGAATATGATGTATTTTATGAATATGTTTTTGCAAGTATTTAAATGGAGATGTTATTATGTTTGATATAAGCATTAACGACAAAAAGGTTATCTGAATTTTATGACCTAACTGAGTGCTTTAAACTTGTGAATATTGTGATCTGTAATCAAAACTTTTGTTATTAATAGAACCTTTAGTTATCAGGGCTATTATGAGTCTGGGTATCAATCTTATATTTCATAGATAGAATTTGTACGAATCAGATCAAAATATATTAGTGTACGTAGCAAAACTGTCAAGGGTTATGTAATTATGAATTGTAGTATTTAAATTTTTTAACTAATTATGTTTTTATTTTTAAAATTATCTTAGAAATAGAAATAAAAAAAATGGAAGTCGGAGATGATTGAGATAGATTATTTTAAATCATATATGAAATGTAATTCTAGAAGAGAGATGGAGAGAGAGAAAAAGCCATAATATTTAATTGAAAATAAAGGGATAGTAAGTAATTTTGTGTAATTTTACTCATGAATTTTATTTTACGATATAATAATACATGAAAGATTGAAATTTTCTTAGGGTATCATATTTTCACAAACAAAAATTTAACAATTTGACAAACTACTTTATTTTAAAAAGATAAAGAAGTACTATTTTATTATTTTATTTTGGTTAAAAAGTAAAAAAATTAATTAATTTAATTTTACATATAAAAACTTTGTCAAGGAATGGGTAAAAACCTCCACTCTGTTTTATATTTTCACTATAATTGATTAATCATGTGAATGCTTATTTTCACATTCCAGTTATTGATGTTCATGATGGCAAAAGAGATATAGGGACAAAAACGATAACCGTAGACTCTAAATACAAAGGAAAAAGTAATTAAGCTAAATTTAAATAAATTAACAAAACTATGGATGAAATCCTAAACGAATATATGAGAGAATGACATATATTAACCATAGATGATTCAATGTCAACCATCAAAGAGATTTGAAACAAAATAATCTTCAAAATGAATTAGAAGTTAACCCTTAGATGCGAAATATTACTGAAATGTTATCAAATTTATAATAACACATTTGTTATGTACGTGTTAATGAATTGTTGGATACACTATTAACAGATAAATCATATCTGCCATTTAAAGCCATCTAGAAATTTGTGATTAGAGAAATCTTACTTTGTCACTCTCGGTTCTTTTCTACTAACAATCTTCATGAATGGCAACGAGAGAGATGATGGTAGCACTTGACACCAAACAAAGTAAGATACTTAATCACAGTCTTTCTATTCAACTTCCTATCATACATCATCACGAAATGCATGGAAAACAAAAATAATTGCCAACAAGAATAGAATAGAATTTGAAATCAACAATGACCACTGAATTTATACATGCATGGGTGTAATTGGTGCCAAAAACATTGTAAAAAGAGACAAGTCAAACTTTGTTCTTACCCCATCCATTGCAATTACTTAAGCATGGATTCTGGTAGGAGAGCAGAGATTTTGTAAACTTTGTGCTACCAACCAAATATGGTTGTCTCCTTCAACATAAGATTTAGAATGAGTAGAAAAAGTAATGCTCGAAGGTAAATAGCACCATGTAATAGGAAGTTTGATGTTAAGAATGTATGCTTAGATGAAGAAAATAATTTACGGTACGTCTAAAAGATTGAGAACACTCAGAATAAAACTTAGTCTCATCCCATCATACCCTAGGAAGATCAAGTTCTGAACTTAAGGTTATATTTTTCCTCTTTTAGAGTACTAAGATTTTGTGTCCTTTCATTTAAAAAAAAATTCACTTCTTTGGTGATACAATTATCTCTATAATTCTACATTGATATTCATGAGCACTTTTTCATTCAAGTTTGATGATTCATTCAAAATTTCTATGATTAATACTTATGAATCTCTCCTAGTAGTTATAAAACTATTACTCCATCTTCACAAAAATATTATATACCTTCTAAACAAAGTTTTATTGTAAGATGATGTACAATCAAGAACCAATATATACACAAGAAATATCATGAACTTTTTACTAAACATTATATTGATTCTTTAGAAGAAATAATTTCACAATTTGATGGATTCAAGTTATATTGCTTAAAAAATCAATTTGTATCTTTTATATGGACTATTTTTGAAATTGACTTCCTCCGAACATTATTAGTATTTCTTATTGAGAGAATATTAAGAAAAAATATTTCAAAGTTAATCCACCTACAAAGATTTAATAAATTCTCACTAAAATTATGCATACACAAACTTTGTGCATACATAACTTTAGTGAGAATGTCTCAAATCTTTGTAGATATATTAACTTTTGAAATATTTTTCCTTAGTATTCTCTCATCTAATAATTTTCGAAATAAGTCAATTCCGAAAAATAGTCCATGTAAAAGATACAAATTGATTTTTTAAGCAATATAACTTGAATGCATCAAATTGTGAAGATATTTCTTCCAAAGAATCAACACAATGTTTAGTATAAAATTCAAGATATTTCTAATTTAAATTTGTCCATAAATGATCATGTTACCATAAAATTTTGTTTCAAATGTATACAATATTTATATTTATGTGAATAAGAAAAGGTGGTAGTATTATAACTATTAGAAAAAATATAAAAACATGTAAGTACTATAGAAAATTTATATAAATCATAAAACTAAAATAAAAAAAATTGTAACATGATCATTGACTTTGCAAGAATAAAACTTAGTGTCATCCCATAAGTTTAATTATGAATCTCTCCTAGTAGTTATAAAACTACTACTCCATCTTCACAAAAATATTATATATCTCCTAAACAAAGATTTATTGTAAGATGATAATCCATCAAGAACCAATATACACAAGAAATATCATGGAATTTTTACTAAACATTGTGTTGATTCTTTAGAAAAAATATCTTCACAATCTGACGCATTCAAGTTGTATTGTTTAAGAAATCAAGTGATATCTTTTATATGGACGGTTCATCAAAATTTACTTTCTTCAAAAATTATTAGTATTCGTTACTGAGAGAATACTAAAAAAAAAATATTTCAAAGTTAATCCACCTACAAAGATTTGATAAATTCTCACTAAAACTATGCATGCACAAACTTTGTACATACATAGCTCTAGTGAGAATGTCTCAAAACTTTGTAGGTAGATTAACTTTTTAAATATTTTTTTTAGTATTCTTTCAGCTAATAATTTTCGAAGTGAGTAAATTCCGAGAAACGACGCATATGAAAGATATCACTTGATTTTTTGAACAATACAACTTGAATACATCAAATTGTGAAGATATTTTTTCGAAAGAATCAACAAAATGTTTAGTATTGAAATCAAGATATTTCTAGTGTAAATTTGTTCTTAGATGATCATTTTACCATAAAATTTTGTTTCAAATGTATACTATTTATATTTATGTGAATATTAAAAAGTAGTAGTATTATAACTATTAGGAAAAATCTAAAAACTTGTAAGTACTATAGGTATTTTACATAAATCATGAAACTCGAATAAAAAAATATTGTATTCATGAACATCAACTTAGAATTATGGGAAAAATTATACATAATCTCACCAAAGAAGTGAAAATTTGTTTGAATCAAGGTACACAGGATTTTAGTATTCTAAAAGAGGAAAAGCATAACTTTTAAATCCAGAAATTATCTTCTAACTTTATTTTTATCCCGTGACGAAAAACACAAGCTTATTCAAGAGTTTTGTATTCATCTTTATATGCTTCCTTCTTGTTGCGGTGATAGATGAGGGTATAAACCTTTAGTGTTTGAGTTTAGTGATAGATGAGGGTATAAACCTCAACGTTAACAACTTTGTAATAGCACTTGTATTTTTAAAAAGTGTTATAATAAAAATGTTTTGCATCAGCCAACTGAATTCAGAGTCAACCAGACACAGACGAATGTGTCATACTAATTGAAAACTACAGTTTCAATTATCTATATTAAGGCATGTATAAATAAAACTTAAATTTAATTTAAATGTGTATTTAATTTTTCAAATTTATATCATTTTTTATTGATATATAAATAAAAATTAAATATATTCTAATTATTATTTTAATGTCTGTAAGCTAAAAAAGGTAAATAATTTTAAATACTTAAATTTAAATCGAAAAAAGTTAATTGTATCACAAAATGGAGATTTAATTCAAAAAGAGAATTTTAAAAGATTGAACTTAATTTTTTTTTTTGAAACTATTCTTAAAAGTGGTGAACAACAAACATATCTGATTTAAGTAAAAAATAATAATAATTTAATGATTGTATTAATATTTACTTATAGACGTTTTAAAATGGATTTGATTTTTTTTAAAAGATAGAAAATTGAAATATATAATATTTATTGAATATGGTAAAATTAAATACATCCAATCGTACGAGAATTAAATTATAGAAATTGTTATATTGTTTTCCTATAAATTTGAATAATTAATTTTGTTTTAATAATTTGTTACTATAAGTCAGGTTTATTATAAAAACAGGTGAATGTAGAGAAATAGTTATGATAAACTATATTATTTGTGTTTTGAATTATATTATTAATTATAATTTAGTGGAAAAATATAGAATGTTACTTATGTATGTAAAACACTTTTAATTTTTTATTAAAAAAATATAAAAATGAAAAAGTAATCGGTTATTTGTGGAAGAGTATAGCCGAAATCAAAGGGGAATTCTTAGCTCATTCTTGGAGCTCTACACTAAAATGTAATGTTGGTTATTGTTTTCATCACTCTCATTTCAAATACATTTTTCTTTCAATTTTTTCTATCACTTGCCGTCTCTATATTAAACACTTTTTATCATTAAAAACAAAACATGTATAGAAATCCAAACATATTTCAACACACAAAAGTTAATACAATTAGAATGAAATTACCTCAGCAAATATGTTGACAGTCACCTGGAATCCTGATGTGTGTCATCAATTAACAATAATCTGCACGGAACCCATAAAAGCTCATAAGAATGGAAACAAAAATTCAAATTTTATTTTCTATCAACTTTCAAAACTCTCCTAATTTCTCTGTTTCAACAGTGTTTTTCAAAAATGAAAACAAAAAAAATAGACTACTGGTTCAGAACATACTTTCACGATAAAGTTCATGGATCTACTTCCAATGAAGTAAATCGCAGCCGAAATAGCCAAAATCAGGATTGTCAGTTAAACATGAAAATAGCCAAAATTTGTAGAATGAAAGAAAAAAATTTAGGATTTAGGTTTACCCGTTCTCCTTGTAACCTCTGCAAAGCCGATTTCAGTAACAATATCAATGCCATTCACTTTCTCAACTTTCTGATTCGCAGATCTGAAAACATCTCTAACAAGAAATCATCCCCAGATCTCATTCTTTCCCTATTTCTCATCCTCTCTCTATCTCTCATTCTCTGTTAGCTTTGAGTCTCAAAACCCTAATTTTATTATATTGAAACAGAGTGATGTGACTACTCTGCCGTTCATTTCCTCTGTTTACGGCTTTTACGATATCTCTAACCTCACCCTACAAAATAACAATAATAAAATGCCGCATTTTTTTTTTTCTTGCCAAATCATTCAATCAAGAAGAACAAAATCTTTTTAAAGAGTTTCCAATTCTTTTTGAAGAAAATTTTCATTCGATGAAGTAATTTTTTCTTAAAAAATCTATTCATAATTTAAAAGAAATTATATATAAAACTCAAATTTTGTTGCTCTTGCATCTTTAGATAACTTCTTTATATAGGTAATGCAAACATGGGGAGAATTTAAATTAGAAGTTTAATAACCGACCACCATCACTACAAAGTATGAAAACGAACGAAGCAAACAAAAAATAGAAAAAAAACGTAACGAAAGAGAAAGAGGAAAGAAACATACTTTTAAAAAACGTTAGAAAACTGTAAATAAAGAAGAGAAATAAAACTTAATGAAAGAGAAATAGAAAAAAAACTTACCTTTTGAAAATTTTAGAAAACGTAATGAAACAGAAAGAAAAAAAAAACTTACTTTCTGAAAATGTGTTTAGGAATAAATGGAAAGGTAAAAAAGACAAAAACTTATTTTAGTTAGATAAAAAAAAAAGTTAGGTGCATTTGTATACGTTGAGCTCTATATGGCCCGTTATTGTAATTATTTTCTCATACCCAAGTGAAATAGATAAAGGCTTATTTATTAATTAACTGCATTTATTACTTTTAATTGAAAAAGTAATCAAGTATATTTTAGTTCAGGATGATTAATGCAGTATATTTACATTTATTATTTATTATAAAAAAGTAGGCAAGAACGACATATACATTTTAACGTATACTTATAAAAGCAATAAAAAATAAATAAAAAGTTTTTTTTAAGGATGTTAATTATAGGTTTAAATGAGCAAGGTATGAATACCGAATATTTTAGGATTTAAAAATTAAAATCATTATGTATAACATAAAATAAATTTACTTTTAATTTTAAAATTTTTTTTTCTCAAAGTTAGAATTTTTTTTTTTAATTTTGATTTGGTTTCTCTTCCTTTGTTCAAATCACACAATTTAGAATGTAGTGAAGTTAAAAATTGCAAAATCGAGTTAAAAATGTGAATCTATTATAGCATATTACAGTGATGATGTGTTTAGTTTAAATCAAGTTTTTTATAAATCAGATTTTCTCTAACTTTTTTCTGTATATATCTCTTTAAAACACAAAAATTAGGGTAATGAAAACTAATTTAGATGTGGGTGAGAAAAAATTGTGAAGAGTTTATATAAATTTCTTTAAAATTATCATATAGAATATTATACTTAAAGTTTTTCAAGTGAACTGGTCTATGTAGATGATAATATTAAATATTAACAAGGAATTACGGTAAATATGTTTAATACGAGTGTTTTTTTTATATTAATTAATTAGTTTATTTATATGCTTTATTTTGTGAAAATATGAAATGTTATGATTTTATTTTGACAAAGTAACTTAAATTTTTTTCTCATTTTAATATCAACGCAAATTTATATTAATTCATCGAAATGCAAAAATTACAAATATAATTAAAAATTAATCCTGATCATATTATTATTTAGAGAAATAGTCATCTTAGCAAGTATTAATATAGTTTGTTTATAGTACAAGAAAACAAATACATCTTCTTAATATAAAAATTTAATTATGTTAATTTTGTCTCAACTTTCTTAAAGGATTCAGATAAGTAAAAAGTGTTTGGTCTTTGGTATTTCTCAAACATATTTATTAAATCAATATTTCATTGATCTTTAAAGAATAATATGAATTTTAAATTTACATCGAAAAACAAATGTTTCCTTTAAAGATATTATATATTAACCAGTGAAAACACATGCGCTTCCGCGACTGTGTGTTCGCTTTTTTTTATGTAGCTATATGTATAATATTAAGAATAATCAATGACAATTTATGATGGGTATACTACATAGTTTGGTTGAAAAAGAAAACAGTAAATTACTAATTCGTAAGATTGTATATGAACTAATATTTAATACATTTGATCAAGATTTGGGGTTAATGAGCTATATGTGATGGAGTCAATGGTAATTGTCTATAAATATACAAACTATTTTAGTAGGTGTCTATAAATATACATTCGTTAAAAAACTGAAATATATATTTACTACATACATGATGTAGAAAAAAATTAGTAAATGAAAGTATCATACATTTACATTCTTAACCATTTCTTTAATTGGGAGACCAAATAAAGATTGATGTCTAGGACCCGTATACAGCTGCTACTTAAGATGCAGTTGGAAGATTACACTATGGTTGATTCGCAGGGCGCTCTTTAATGAGTAAAGAACATATCTGAATATTTAGTTATTGAATAAGTTGTCATCGTTCCCACTGCGATAGAGGAATTTTCCCGGACTTGCCCAGAATATCTTGGTTGATTACTTTTCCGCCATAATGAATTGAAAAAGGATACGAAAAAAAATTGAAACAATAAAAAAACATGAAAAGCTAATAATCATAAATTGGACAATTGGGCATTCAATAAAGATTTAATAGAGATAATCATAAATGAAAAGGAACAATGAAAAATACCTTTTTTGTTTTGTCCAACAAAGATAAATAGCATCAACAAAGTGAGTGTGAAAGCAAAGCCAATAAGCAAGGTAAGACAACTTCATGAAACGAACAGTAATGAAATGATGTTGTTGCAGAGAAAAACAAACGGTAAAATAACAGTTGCATAGTTACATGTTAAATTATTTTAAAAAGACGAAAGAATAACCATGAATAAATAAAGACGAAGAGATGAAGCAGAGACATCCGATTTTATAAAATTCTGATAAAAGTAACGGTCAATTTTTAAAAATTTAATAAATTATTATATTTAAAGGGTAAAATGGATATTTTGAAATGTGGACACAAAAAGGGGAATCCTTTTATATATTGTTATAGATATTATTATTTTTAATGAACATAGGATAGTTACCAAAATTAAAACATGTTTTCAATTACATTTAATCATTAACAAAGTTAAAACAAACTTAACAAAATTTTAAAAAATTTACTAAGACCGTAACTTTTTTACATTGCACTACACAATATACTAGTTCTCATTCATAGTTAATTAAATTGTCCAATGTAAAAGACAAATAAAATATTTGTATATAAACAAATTTATAATAAATATTTTAATACAGATTACATTGTAATTCAAACTTGTTATACGAAGAACTTTGAATACATAAGCTATAGTTTAAATTTTAATTTTAATATGTAAATTAAGTTTTGAACTCTTGAAGTTTTTAAAATTCATTTTACAAAATGATATTAATTAATAATAATACCGATTTTTTGACTTCTGCACTGTAAGATATAAGTATTTATTTTATATATTTAAAATTATCATTAAAAATAGTTTTTAATAATTAAAATTCATCATAAAATATTTTAAATATTTAAGTTATTTTTAATTATGAATTGTAGTATTTAACTTTTTTAATTATTTGTGTTTTTATTTTTAAAATTATCTTAGAAATAAAAATATAAAAAAATGGCAGTCAGAGATGATTGGGATAGATTATTTTAAATAATATATGAAATGCAATTCTAGGAGAGAGAGAAAAATAGCGAGAATATTTAATATAAAATGAAGGGATAGCAAGTAATTTTTTGTAAATTTACTCATGAATTGTTTTTTACGATATAATAATACATAAAAGATTAAAATTTTATTAGGAAAAAATTTGACAAACTACTTTATTTAAAAAAATTAAAAAATGTTTTATTTTATTATTTTATTTTGATTAAAAATACAAAAATTATTTTATTTTATTTATATAAATTTTGTCAAATTTGTCAAAAAATGATTTTTCATTTTCTTAAAAGGTGTAAAACAAAACTAAAAGCTGGTAAAACTCTATTTCATACACAAATATTTATTTTGAATAATAGATATGAAAAAAGTTGTTTCTGCTCATTGTTACTAAAATCAGGTAACTCGTGACTTTTAGAGACTTAAGAAGAACTAGTGAAATTATGAATAATACAAAAAAAAAATTATAGGTGACAAAATGGGCCAATCTAGCCTTTTTTTATTGTCTGACCCATTTTAGCTCGTTATGTTCTTCATTCGTCAAAAATGGACTGGACTGAGCTAGCTTGCTGGTGAAAAACGGGTTAGAATTTGCAACTTGCCCTATTATAGGACAAATTGGCGGGTTAACTCGCCATTTTTTTTAATTTTTAATATTTTTTTTTAGATTTTTTTATTTTTTTTATAAAATTTGTTTATATATACACACACACACACACATATATATATATATATATATATATATATATATATATATATATATATATATTTAGAGCATATTTAATTGTATAAGTATTTTTTAAGCTTTTAATTTATCAATTAATATATTTAATTGGATAAATAAAAATAATTATTTTATTTATATGTTAAATCACTCTATTATTATAACTAGTAGTTGAAATTTAATTTGTAAGTGTCAATGATTTGAATTATAATAGTATTACATATTAATATTTATAAAAAAATATAATATATAACATTTTTTTATGTTTTCTAATTTTTAAACATGAACAAATTGAAAAGATTAAAAACAAAACAACTAGCCACAAATGAATTGATCCATTTTTTGCCCACCAGTTTGACAGGCTGAATAGACCGGACCGAAATGAATTGACGGGTTGGAAGCTTCAATCCGTTCCACCCTCTTCTTGGCAGGCTGACAAATCAAACCTGCTTTGACATCCCTAATAAAAATAAATATTTTTTTTCTATCAATTAATAATAATTATCTAAAAGTTAGCATGATAAAAGCTAAAATATCATTTATACTTTTTTATATAAGAGGCAGGAGATATTTTAAGGATGAATGCCTGTTTTTAAATGAAATCAATAAAATTAAATAAAACTAATTGGCGTGTATAAAATTTAAGTAAATCCACTTTTTTTTTTTTGGTAAATCCCCGTTTTAGTTTTTCAAAGCCTATTGGTTAAGATACACTCTTTGATTCCCTCTTTCTAATTTTATTTCTATTAATTATTTTTGGAGAAGGTTCCAGTTCTCATATAATAGTTATTGGTAGATAATTTTTTTATTATGAATGGTTATTTAATTTTTAAAAAGTAATTATTTAAAGAATAAAATTGAAAAAATCGTTTATACAGGGAGAATTTCTCATAATCAATACATGTATAAACTAATTAAACATTTAATGAAAAATATAAATGATAAAAAGTAATGTTATCTTTAAATATAAAAATAGTTGTGAAAATAAATATTACACTATATCCAATTAGAATAAATGTTCTTTCATCCTATTCGCATTCGCATAATTAATGAGTACAATTTTTCATTATTACATCGTCTTCACTTGTTGTTTTTGAAATTTTATTTACATTGTCATAATAAAAAGTTAAGGTTTATATAAATAACTTACAACGGTTAGATAAATATATTTAATACGATATTAGAAAGTGTTACTATATATATATATATATATTGTATTTTTTAGCATTGAGATCACATGTCAGTTCATCAACATGGAACGATTTAGATTTTAAATTTTATAACTTCTCAAAACATTGACAATAATATTAAATTCAACACTCATCGAAAATATATATTTATAACTTCAAATGAGGAAAATTTTGTGATTTGACAAATATTGTTTCGGACTAATGTATTTTTTTTCGTAATTTTACCCTTCATAAAAATATTAAACACAATATTTCACTTATATTTGATAATTGTGATTTACCCTTTTTTAAAAAAAAAAAAAAAACTAAACACCTAGTGCATGTCCACGTGGATATTCGTATAGTTCTTATAGATAAAAGACAATCGATGATGTTGTAAAAAAAATGGCATTCTCGTTTGTAGTTAAAGAAAAAAAAAACTGAATGAATAACTAGAAATGTAGTGTGACACTAAACTATGAAATAGTGAACTAAACCTTCCTTGTAAAGTTCTAGAAGAGTATTAGTAACAGTGAAAAGAAAATTGTGTTAAGGGTTGTTATGGCGGTATGAGCTGTGTTGGGAAGTGTAGGGTAGGCATCAGGAGATGGCATAACACATTCATCGCCATTGAATGAAACTTTTCTAGGAAAACTCCACCCTTCTCTGAAGCTGAACTCTCCTCGATCTTTGTGCAGTAAAACCTCTGTTTGCACATTCCCATTCTCTCCATGCGTCAGCAACATCTCATTGTAATACGCTAGCCCCCAAAACATCCCTACGTCACTCAAATTTCCATAAACCCTCAGAGCTTCGTAGTTGAAACTGAAAACCTGGGTTACACTTCGCAAGTTCGGGTGCAACACCACCAGATTCCATTGGGAATAGTTTTTCACAAAGTTCATGTTTGTAATCGTGATCTTCACCCGCCAATGCTCTTTATAACTCTGCTTCACATGCCAGTGAATGCGAATGGGGCACATGTGATGCGAACACCTGATCACCGGTGCCGATGCTTCTCCGCGATTTGGTTGCGGTAGTTGCAGCACTGAAGTCTTATCAGAACTGAAATTTTTTCAAGCAACAAGAAATTAATTAACTAGAATATATATAAGACCCTCCTCCATTACTATAAACAACTTTCAAGCATTAAGAAACTCGAGATGAGAAGAATTACTCCACACAAGTCGCTCCTGGTAGTCCTCGGCAATTACAACTGCATGTGGGACAATGAACAATGGTACTGTTGTAGAATGCAGACAAAGAGACACAACATTTTGGAGCAGGTGACGCTAGAAACTGGGAGTAAATACAAGTCACATTCCAAGTCTCTGCAAGTAAAAAAAAGAAGACATAATAATAAACCACACCACACCAGACATGTAATGTAATGTAACAAACGTAAATCCAACAAAATAACGATTGTTTTGGGCATGTTCCGAGAGACATAGAATAGAACTGACCCAAGACTTGTTGCCATCTGTGTCCATCTTTGGTAAACTTGGTTGGTGGGACTTGAAACGGTGTCCCACAGCTATAGCCAGGAATTCCAAGGGTGAAATTTTCTGGCATAGCTGAAGCAGAGAGTGATGGTTTTGCATAATTCATTTGGAAGGTGGCACCACGTTTGGTATGATCTTGTTTTAAGGATGTTAGAACCCCACCTTTGCAGCAATTTGCGGTCTGCATGTTGTAGGGGGTTCCAGGCATTAGATCAATGATAACTGGCTCCTTCTTGCAACAATGTGGTTTCTGTTGTCCTCTGAATCTTGTGCAATTCCCTTGCTCCTTTGCCTCTGCTCCCAGCATTGCCCAAATCACCTCATCACCTTTCCATGCCCAACCCAATTTCCAACCAGGCTCCTCCACGTGACGAAATAGTTGGAAGTTGTATATCGATACCCTCACCTACATGACGTGGCATGAAAGTGAACCAAGAGACCGGACATAACCCTAGCTACCAAACAAAACAAACAAAGGCGTACGCATCTCATTGTTTCCTTAAGAATATCGAAATCCCGCAGACATTTTGAGAACGTTTTAGTCATTTGGTTTTGGCGAAAGAAGAGACGGCGATGATGAAGAACCAGAAAAATGATAATGTTTAAGCAATGAAAATTAGAAATGCTTACGTCGATTGTGTCCCCGTTGTCGGAGAAATAATCCCATGTGATGGTGATGTTGCCAAAAGGATCCAAGGAATCGAAGGCATCTGTGAAAGAGAAATGAATTGATTAATGATGAGAAGAATTAATGACAAATTAGAAAGGAAAAAGAAGGGGAAGGTTTACGATTGGAGGCGATTAGGGAGAAGAATATGAAAATGCAAAAGAAAATGGTAGCCATGAGAGGAGTGGAAAGTTAAATGGTAGCTATGTGCTGATTCAGTGTTGCTAAGTCTTCACCAAACCCACCACAACACTATTTCTAGCAATGGAAACACACTCATTCTATTTATAATATGCATACTCATCAACATATCTAACATGTATATATGTTTGAAAAAAATTATTTAAGTTTAGTTGTATTCTTTTTTTTTTGTTCAATTTCAGATGTGTATTTAAGACAATAGCTCAAATTTATTAAGAAGAAGATTGTATCTTAAAAGATGATTTTTTTTTCTTTTAATTTAGATTTAGTGTATTTATGATTCCTTGTAACAATGAATTAGATGAATAATGAGTTAAAATTGATTTGAGAATTTCGTTTTATTATGTCTTAGACAAATTATTAACATGTTTTTTGTGTGAATTTGGTATATATCTCATTTAAGCGAGATTAACCGAGAGAACTTTTAAAACTCTGTTATAGAATATAAGCAACAACAATATTATTTGCAAGTCCAACAATATATATAAAAAAATATTAAAACATGTTTTTATTACATGAAACATGTGATATATTCTTATTACATATTATACAGACAATTATTTTTGAAAGATGGAGCATGATAATGACATGTATAAGTAAGTTCATGTTGATCAAATATTAAATATATATATATATATAGTATATGTACGTTATATTTATTATTTTGAATTTTTTACCTCGGTTTTAGGTTTCCCGTTAGAGAACATAAATGTATGTTTCATTCTTAACATTCATGGTAAATTTTTACTCTTATTAAAAATAGAAAAAATGAAACAACTATTAAACACTTATGATATATTCTCATGATGACAATATGGAGATATACAATGCACAGGAATGTCAACGTACAGGTAGAGTATGGGTAGTAGGTCTCTCTGTATCTTGTTTCCTGAATAAATATATGTCTCGTATTCGTATCTATATTTGTGCATATATCCGTAATATGGGTATCCGCATATTTTTTTATATCCACGGGTACCTGCAAGTATTTATAAAAGAAAATTTTAATATTAAATAAAAAAATTTAACCATAACTTCAAATAAAAATACAATGTATAACCTTTATAATTTTCAAACAAAGTGAAAATAACTCATTTAAATAGTGTTGAATGACACTTTACAAGTAAATGAAGATTTTTTTTAAACCAATTGATAAAAAATAACCCATTAAAAATCAATGTGTTAATATTTTAATAATTTTTTAATTTAAATTATAATATAGCGGGCACGGGCCGTGTGAGCCAGGTTGACTCACTTTGACATGTCTAGGTACAGGTATCCACGGGTACAGATATTATAATATCGTATCCACTCCGTTAATATGCGAGTATAAAAAATATTCGTACCCATTACTCACGAATATCTATTTTCAATATCTATTTCCTACCTATTATAGGTTTTATCCGCAAATATCCGTAGGTACGGATGTTTTTAATATTCTTAACACCATGCAATATGGAGAAATATAACATGTACCTCAATTATGCACTTGACATACAAAAGTATCAATGCAATCGGAGTTACCAAACACCAAACATCTATAACTGCGTCCAAAAACACATTGGTCATAAAGGGATACATAATTAAGTACAAGTTTATAAAATTAACCTTAATACACAGATAAAATTGCACAAAATCACTCTCCACAAAAAATAAATAAATAAATGAACTATTTTGGTTACTGTAGGAACCTCCACCACATCCAAGATAGCAAGTAAAAAGACTCATTTACATCGAATCTTATTACACTCAACATTAATTTACATCATATCTCATCAAAGTTCGCATAAATGAAATTTTTTATTTCATAGTGTCTGTGGGTATTTATTACCTGTGGGTAACGGGTATTTTAATACCTGCTTATAAACGGATCGAGTGCAGGTATGATCTGTATCCGCGGATACTCGTTATTCGTAAAAAATTAAAATTAAAATTTTATTTTATTTTATGAAGTTAAATATAATTAAAATTAAAATTAACAGTATATTTTATTATGTCAAATTTAATTTTAATTAAAATTTAATTTAATTTATATTTTATTTTTATAATTTTATATTTAAAAAATTATAATATATATATTTTTAAAAATATTTGTGGGTATCAGATATCCACGGGTACCCGCTGGTTTTAAAAATATCCGCGAGTATTTTTTAAGAAGATACTCTGCAGATAAACGGACGGGTAGTAGACCTGTTGTGGGTAAGCACTATCCGTACCTGACCCGACCCGTTGTCATCTCTAATCATACTATAAGAGGACCAATATAAAAAAAGTTACACTTATCTAAAAGATCTCACTGTCTTTTTTTAGCATCTTGATTATTTATAATGAGATGTAAATCATATAACATAAAATATATATAAGTTATTAAAGATAAAATTTTAAATTCAAGGTTTTTAAAATAACATAAAAGTATTACCAAAATAAAAAGTACATAAAAAAAGAAGAAAACCATTGTTGAACAAACAAAATTATTTTGCCTAATATAAAAGTGTTTGATAAGTACTTCAAAAAAATGTATAGTTTATTTGAGAGATTTTAGCTCTTAGTTACTTTCGGTTAACTCCTAACTAAGAACTTAAAACTTATTTTATTATTACTTTTTATATTTCTTTGTTATTATTATTTTTTTTGACCTTTTACTATTTATTTCAACCTTATAAAAGTAACTACACTATTTTACCACTTTTAGTATTCATTCGATTACTTTTTGATTTGTTATTGGTCTAAATTAAAAAAAAAAAGCAATATTATAAATTGAAGTGACCAAATTTTCATACATCAAATTATATGGAATTTACGCATGGTGATATTTGTAAAAAAAAAAAAAATAGTATTGCAATCATTTAAATTAAGAAGTAAAAAATTTAAACTTACGGAAATTCAAATTAAATTTAAATAATACTCACTACATCAACTATTCAAATGAAATAAGTTATTCAAATAAAAAATCTTGTAAATTAAAAAAAAATAAAAACAGTAAAATATTTAATGAAAATTGAATTATTTAAAAATAATTGAAAATTACAATTACACGATAATACAATTTTTATTTATATAAAAAAAATGATATATTTATATTATTTTTAATGTCATTTTATAATTACTAAGTAATACTTTTGATAAAATAGTAGGAAGTTTATTTGCTGATTTTTTCCAAAGGAACATAGAGGTAAATGTTTACAAGAGTTAAGTATTTATATATATGTGTTGTGGAGTAATAAACATATTTATCACTCATAAGTATTTCTAATAATAATTGAATCCAATTTAAGTAACAAAGATCCATCTTAAAGACGTTTTTTTTTGTTTTTTTTTTCAATTTTGTTAAACTTTGCTCACATGAAATATTTTTCTTAACCTAGTTTTATTTATTTTTAAAATAACAACAGACCTATCTTTACATTTTTATTTCTTATAATTTCAAGAGAAGTCAGCAGATAATATAATATTATCTAATTAGATGTTCACATATGTGATAAGTTGGTTATAATTTATAAAGAATTGCATTTAAAATGATATATTGATATAAATTACATTCAATTCCAAACTTATTTTAAATCAAACTGCGCATTCTTTTGTAATTTTTAAAAATAAACATCCAAGTAATTTAATTATCTATAATTTCATTTAACTGAAAAAAAAATACTTTTTTGGTTTTATTTATATTGAAAATAGAAGGAGGCTAGTGAAGTAATTTACGATGTTTTTAGAATTATTTTAGCAAAGAAAGAGAGAAAGAGGAAGAAGAAAGATAGGGCAGTGGGTGTCGCCACATATAAAATGCCCAAACGAAAACCAAAACCTTCCTTCTCTTGTGCTCTTCACAGTCGGCTTCTTCCCTTCTTTGCGTGATTCCTCCCTCCTTTTTTCTTGGTAAAGCTTTCATCTTTCTTCTTCCTCTTCGTTTTCCCATCGCATCACTTTCTGCATCACACACCACACACCTCACATGCCATGCTTTTCTCTTTCTCACGCCAATCACGATCTGTTTTCATTCCACTTCTCCTGCTGCAAAACTGTAATCTTTCTCTTCATATATCTCAAACCCTTTTGAGTTTAGCTTCAGCCTTTTCGTTTTTTAGCTGTTTTTTTGTTGTTCTTCATGATTTTCCCTGTGATGTGATTGAATTTGTGTACTTTTCACCCCTGTTTATTTTATTTGTTTATAATTGTTCTTTCATATTTTGCGGTTTCTTCGTCGAAGTTTTTTAGTTTTGGTGTTGGATACTACGAAAAAATGAAATCCACAATATTATTAGTGTTTATTTGGGAGCATGTTGCTTTTGCATTGTCTTCGACGTGATTTTACCCTAATTATCGATCTCGGATGTCGAATCTGACATGCACTCGGTTAATAAAAATATTCAGTGAAATAAATTTTTTATGCTCTTTCAATGTTTTTTTGTCCTTACGTTTTAAAAAATTTGGGATTTTCATCCTCATGCTTTGAGAAAAAAGGCTCTTCTGCTTGATCACTGTTACTATTTGAATTTTATGTTAACTGAATGGTAGTTTTAGGCAGTTTTTTACTTAACTGTTGATGAATTGGATGTGTTATTTCCTTTACTTTTTCTTTTCATTGGATGGGCTGGATTTGTTTTTTATTCGTTTCATGAAGTTAGGGAGGGGAGGGGGAAGAATTGGTAGTGCTATGTATTCGTCCGTATATCAAGCAGTGTCTTAACTGTTTTTGCCTTTATTTTGTGAGTTTAATTAATTTTGGTAAGATTGCAATGATATTTTCCTATGCATGTGAAGCTGAATCGATATTTACTTTTGTGGATCATTCACAGTACTTTCCCTCCAATTACCGATGTTTTACTTCTTTGATATTCAGTTAATTGTACTTCAATGTGTGTATTCTATGCCCGGGTGAAGTAACTGAATACTATTTTCTGTAACTGTTACGCTTTCTCGTATTGGTTTGGGAAAACATTGTTTTTGAGAATATGCCTCTGAGAGGCCAGTCCTTGCCTATTCAATCTTTGTACATTGCATACTTGCCAATAAGTTACTTCTGTTCATTGTTGTATGCCTCGATTCTCTCTCCTTACCTTCATGAAAACATAGGTCAGACTCAGACAGTATGTCGTGTATTTGTTCTTTTTTTCATTGTAAGATGGCTACTTTTCCATTATAAAATATTTTTGATGTCTTTGTGTTGGCAATGTTTTTAACTGGTAGTGCCATGGTCACAACGGCAGATATTTTGCCAATTGGCATAGGCAATTTGTGAAGTTGCTGTCATAGGATGCAATGGAATGTTTATATGACAGAATTTTGGCCTTCTGCCATAAATAATACTGCTCGGAGGAGCAATAGTTGTTTAGGTCTACTCTGAAACAGTTTTTAGCTTTTAAATTCTGTGATATATTGGCTAAAATTTTTTACAGTGTGCTCATCTCTGGTGTTCTATTAATCCATTGATTGCTATGCTACATCAAGAAAGTTACTGTATCCAATACGCATTGAGATTGGGCATCCTTGTTGCATTATTGGCCTTTTTTCCCTTCCCATCTTTCCCCTTCACTTTATAGTAGTAGTTCCTGCACTCTTTAAGAAAATATTTTATTCTCTTAAATAATATTTAGATGTTGATTTAACTGAAGTCAAGGGGACTGGGAACTGTCTAATTGAATTTTTATTTGAATGCAGGTTACATAGTAAAATTTGAGGGGAGACATATTTGGTTGTTCTGAAAGCCACCATTATGGCTGTACATACAAAATTCCGTCTCATTACTTACTCACAGGAGATTGTTGATGGGCAGCCTATTTTTGTCTCTTCAAACTGCCTTCCTACCAAGGCTTTGAAATATGAACCTGCAGGTCATTCTTTCCATTCTGCTGCACTTAAACTTCGTGGTGTTCAGGAAGATAAGAATGAGGCTGAAGACAAGAAAGTGGCTGATGACAAGGAACAAACGTACCTTCCATCTGATTCTTACAGCAGTAAGAGCAAAAAGAAATCTGGTACTGGGGACAAGCAACAAGATCACTATGCATTATTGGGTCTGGGTCATCTAAGGTATCTGGCTACTGAGGATCAAATCCGTAAAAGCTATCGTGAAACTGCCTTGAGGTTTCATCCTGACAAACAGGCTGCTCTTCTTCTGGCCGAGGAAACTGAAGCCGCGAAACAAGCAAAGAAGGATGAAATAGAAAGTCACTTCAAGGCAATCCAGGAAGCATATGAAGTACTGATTGATCCTGTGAAGAGAAGGATTTATGATTCCACAGATGAGTTTGATGACGAGATTCCCACTGATTGTGCTCCACAGGATTTCTTTAAGGTGTTTGGTCCTGCTTTTATGAGGAACGGACGGTGGTCAGTTAATCAACCAATTCCAACACTAGGTGATGATAATACTCCATTAAAAGATGTAGATAATTTCTACAATTTTTGGTACTCCTTTAAAAGTTGGAGGGAGTTTCCTCATGCTGATGAGTTTGATCTCGAGCAAGCTGAATCTCGAGACCACAAGAGGTGGATGGAAAGGCAGAATGCAAAATTGACAGAAAAAGCTAGGAAAGAAGATTATGCACGGATTCGCACTCTTGTTGATAATGCTTATAAGAGGGACCCCAGAATATTGAGAAGAAAGGAAGAAGAAAAAGCTGAGAAACAGAGGAAAAAGGAGGCTAAGTTCCTGGCAAAGAAGTTGCAGGAAGAAGAAGCAGCCAGAATTGCAGAGGAAGAGAAGCAACGGAAAGAGGAGGAAGAGAGACAAGCTGCAGAAGCTGCTTTGCAACACAAGAAGGTGAAAGAGAAAGAGAAAAAGCTGTTGCGGAAGGAGCGAGCTCGCCTTCGAACTCTTTCAGGACCTATTGTATCCCAGCGTTTACTTGATATTTCTGATGATGATGTGGAAGGGCTTTGCATGTCACTTGATATTGAGCAGATGAGGAGTCTCTGTGAGAACATGGAAGGCATAAAGGTGTTATTAGAGCAAGCAAGTGTTTTGAGAGATGCGATGAGCTCCAAGAAAGAGGTGGCTGATGAGAAAACCAATCAACAAAATGCCAATGGTTCCATCAAGGCTAATGGCAGTGCTTCTCGAAGCAATGTTGAGAAGAAGGAGAAACCTTGGAGTAAAGAAGAGATTGATCTACTGAGGAAAGGAATGCAGAAATACCCCAAAGGAACTTCACGTAGGTGGGAGGTTATTTCAGAATACATTGGAACTGGAAGATCTGTTGAAGAAATAATGAAGGCAACTAAAACTGTACTCCTGCAGAAACCTGATTCATCAAAAGCTTTTGACACATTTCTTGAGAAAAGGAAACCTGGTGCACAATCAATTGAGTCTCCACTTTCAACCAGAGAAGAATTAGAAGGTGTATCAACTCCTGCCTCAACCAATAACACAGAAGACTCTCATAGCAAAAGTACAGATAATGAGAACTCTGCATCTACTAATGGAGTTTCTTCCAGTTCAGAACAGGATGTGTGGTCTGCAGTGCAGGAACGAGCACTGGTTCAAGCTTTAAAAGCCTTTCCAAAGGAAACAAGCCAGAGATGGGAGCGAGTTGCAACGGCAGTACCTGGGAAGACTGTGAATCAGTGTAAGAAAAAATTTACAATGATGAAGGAGAATTTCAGGAACAAGAAAAGTGCAGTCTAATGTCATGTGACATCTTTTAGATTTACTACTAAATTTTTTTCGAGAGTATAGGCTAGTTTCAAATTCCTTCAAATATCCATATACTAGTTTATGAGCCCTTTTTAAGTTTTCTTATCTTATTATTGATCTCATCTCTTTTGATACCGTACTTTGAACTTGGAATTAATACATTTACTTGTTATTGATCAAACCTAATACTCCATTAGAGATATAAGTTATAACGGTACCCCCCTTTTGAAATCCAATATTCTATCAGTACTCTGAGTGGATCTAGTTATTAGCTGTTGCAATTGAAAATGAACAAATATATCTAGTAATTATTTAAATAAATTAAAACGGAAATATGTCATTTTAACTGTTCTTTAGATCTTTTATTCTTTTATTAAGAATTTGTTTTGTGTTTTATTTGTTTTAAGAAAATTGACGTTCTATAACTTTTTTTAGATGAGAGGAAATCAATAGAATGGCAATATTTTAGAATGAGGACGTGTTTTAAATATATTATGGTTATTTAAGAGAAACTTAAGAGAAACTAGCATTTTTTATTTTTGTTATTCAGCTGTCAATCAGAACTATTTTAGCATTAGTTTGTCACTATTACAATTATGTTACTAAATTATAGAAACAACCTATATTTTGTTTACGAATTATAGAAAAATGTAAAATTATTTCTAAATTCTGTTAGTAAAAGGTGAAGTTATAAGCTGCAAGTCTAAAGATGATGATATTTATACTGCTATTCAAAGGAATCCTACTGATGAGTATCTTTAGATATCAATTAAGAAATTGATAAATAATTTTGTTTTCCAAAATCATGAGATGCATTTGACATTATATTTTTTGATAATTATTTTCTTCTATAAATTTAACATGTATTGTATTATTCTCTTTTACATCGTTATTTCGCCAGGGGAAAACAAACTGGTTGATTTCCTTAAAACTAGTTGTGATTAATTCAAATTGCATTGGCCCCAGACACACTTATCACCAACATTATTAGATCAAAATATAATAAAAGAAAATACTTAAAAGACTCTTCTGTTAAAAAATTAAGCAAGGTAAAGAGCATTCCAGAAATAGGCTTACTAAATCATTTACATTCTTTTCTATTACTATGATTCCGAACTTCGAAAGTTATGTGGTGATTACTCATGAAACCCTTAATCATACGAGAGAAACACTACTAATTTTAAGGTAAAGAGAATACCAAACCAAAAGGTCCAGCATTATTTCCCAGCACAAGATTCATGGTAAGCAAAATTGAATCATGCTTCAATTAAAAGAAAACCATTTTGTTTTACAAACAATGAAATCGGAGCAACTGCCAAATGGTTTATTAAACACTCGAAGATGCGCACCATCGCTATCAGGGATAAAATGACAGAAAATGTGAAGACACATAAATAAAACATTTTAAGATTAAAAGATTAAATGTTCGATGAGTAACGAAAATGGGACAGAGAATGTTGTGTCCAAGCTCATCATACTAGAGTTACATTAACTACATATTATGACAACTATCTCATGTGAGCAAGTCTTTGGTGGCATTGCACCTTCCCAAGACAAAGCAAAAAAAGGAATAAACTATGGTGCAACAGGAAGAGGAATTGGTTTCACAGAACTCTGAATACGGCGGAATGCTGTCTTTACTCTTTCCTTGAGACCTTCATTTTCACTCTCAACTTCCCCACTTTCTTTGTTGAGTTCTGCTACATTCCCATCAATGTTTATAATCAATTTACCATTTTCACCTATCTTCACATCTCCAAAGAGTGAAACGAGGAGGGCATGCATAACCTTCTCTGCCTTCTTCTCACTCTCTTCCTCAATTTTGATGGCATCCGCTTCATCCATTACTTTTGGGACATCACGGCTGATATTTAAAATCAGAGCAACAATTGAATCTGATACCATGTCACTGATGGGGTCTGCTGCCCAATGCAAGGAGACATGCTTTTCAGATTCTTGCTTCACAGTAACACAGTCATGGACTTGCAATGTTGGAACTCCAGATTCCTCATCCACTGACTGCTCAACACTCTCGTATATCTGTTTTAGTCTATGCCGAATGACATTAAAGGCACAAGAATAGGGAATGGTAATTCTCTGAGTGATGCTTGCTGTTGATAGTTGTGAAAAGACATGGAGATCATCAGGTGCCATTATCTGGTACGTGAAGCCTTTTTTTACCAGCAAACCACTGACGGTTTCACCAACCTCCGGTGTTTTCTCAGCCAGCTTCCCTATGGTTTTCGCCATTTTCTGGGAATTGAAATACATTTCAACAGATTGACAGTTTTTGGGAGTAAGAATTTTGGTGTTCCGATCAGCAAATTGAGTGATAAGCTTCTGTTTGAGTCTGCCCATCTCATTGGCTTCCCCATGAACAAGAATTATGTTAGGAGGATTGAGCTCTTCTAAGAATGCACTTGTTTGAGCAGAGTCAGCGTGAGCAGAAAAGGAAATGTAGTGCACCTGCATGTTAAGTGGTGCAGTGAGTCCATTCATGAGAGTAACTTCCTTGGGTTCGTTGATGATGGTTTTAGCCAATGTCCCTTCAACAACATACCCCGGTAAAACACAAGCATTTTTCTTATCAGAGCACCACATTTCAAACAGTTGTCGAGACAACCCACTCTGAAGTCCACCAGGACTTGCCATCACAACAGAGGGTCCTACATCTTTGAAAACATCAATGCTACTCAAAGCTGATACGTGCTTGAAGGAAAAAGGATTCGACTTTGCATTCTTGATCCTGTCATTCATGGAAAGGGTGTATGTCTCATAAACTGTCAAACATTTTTTCGCAAGTGGAGATGCATAATAGATGGGTATATTCTGGAGTTCTGGATGATTTTCCCAATACTCGTCAAGGATGAGGAGGAGCTCCTGCGCACGACCAAGGGCAAAAACAGGAATCAACACACGCCCCCCCTGAGAGATGGTGGAGTGAATAACATCAGTGAAGCGTTTTTCACGTGTGTGGCGAGGCTGATGGTGCTGTATACCGTAGGTGGACTCTATAATGCAAACATCAGGGGAGAACTGTGGGGTCTCAGCAGCTCGAAGATGGCGATCTTCCTCGCGTGAATAGTCTCCGGTATAAAGCACTCGGACACCAGCTATGTCAACCATGAACATAGCAGCACCAAGAACATGGCCTGCAGTATAACACCAGAATCGAATACCATTCACTTCTAATGTTTGATGGAAATCTATTACCTGCAGTCACTAATTTCCGTAAGCCGACGTAAAATTTTAGGGATAAACTATAATAAAAAAATCGAATTTACACAATATCATTGATTTTGCTTAGCTTGCACGAAAAAAACTGAATTTATCGAAATAAGAGGCATTATCGAACGCAGGTTGAAAATTAAAACAAAAAGAAAGGAGCAGTGAGAATGAGAAGAGAACCTCAATTTTATCCATGGAGCGGTTGATGTCCTGTTCGTCATAGAGCATGTCTTCGACGGAGACCTTACTGACTTTGACGAAATCAGACAAGAGGAGTTTGTAAATGGCTTTTGTGGCGTAGGTCATGAAAACGCGGCCGCGGAAGGTGGTTTTTTCGAGAAAGTAGGGCAAGGAGGCGGCGTGGTCCAAGTGGAAGTGAGTGATGAGGAGGACGTCGACGGTGGAAGGGTCAATCTCGTCGAAATAGGGCAACGCCGCCATGCCGGAGTAGGCAGGGTGAATTCCGCAATCGAACAAAACGGTTTTTCCTTTGTAGGTCATGTAGACGCACGAACGTCCCACTTCATTTCCGGCGCCTAATGGAGTCACTATCAGCTGGTCTTCCTCTCTGCTGCTTCCGACCACGCTCTCCCCGCGTCGCTTCACCCAATTGCTCATTCTGATTCGCTTCTCTCTGTTCCACTGGACCAACCCTTTTCAACCCTCCCTCGTCAAAAATACTGCTCTAACCCTAAAACTCCTCTTTTTCCCCAAAAAACATATTCAAAATTTTTTATTATTCTTACTACAAATAATGATTTCGTTTCATGCAAAAAATATAAATCACGACCACAGTGGGAGTCGAACCCACGACCTTCTGATCCGAAGTCAGACGCGCTAATCCACTGCGCTATGCGGTCCTTGTTGGGATTTCTATCTCAGTTTTAGTTTTTGTTCCTTACGTTATTCAAATACCACACCTGTGACATGGTACTTTTAAGTTACGAACCAAAGTACATTAAAGTCAATGGAACGCTCCACAATCACGACAATATTTGACAATTGTTTTGTTCTAACTAAAATGACTTAACAGTAATATTTATTATATAGTTTTATGCCAACAAAGACCGCATAGCGCAGTGGATTAGCGCGTCTGACTTCGGATCAGAAGGTCGTGGGTTCGACTCCCACTGTGGTCGTCTTCTGTTTTAACTTCGTTTTGTTTTTATATTTCGTTTATGTTACGTTATCTATCTGTGCTGGGAGGATAATCATTCAGATATTACTGATTTTTTAAAAAACTAAATTTTGATAAAATTTGGTTTATTTATATTACATTTAGATGAAGTTTTTGGATAAAGATCTGTATAAGAAAAGGTGTTCATATTCGTTTTGTGTTTTTGGATATATTGGTGACATTGTTTAATATATTAATTATACGCTGTACGAGTCTGTGAAAGTTTCATCATGTTTCTCAGCCGAACAATCACTCGAGACTTTTGTGATAGAATGTCATTAACCTTCAGAAGGATTTTTCTTTAGGATTGATTGGAAAATACATATACAGTAGTATACATATGTAGTGTAATTATCTATACTACTTTCTTGTATGAGTAGCAACTAGTACCTTGTAAATAAAATTCTTTTTAAAAATTAAAAAATTTTTTTTTTACCCTTTTTTTTTATTTTTTAATCAATTTTTTTTTTTTTTTGGTAAATCCTTATCTCGTGTCACCAACAGTTTTCAATACTTTTGTTTGTCAATTAATCGATCTTCTTACTGTTGAATAAAACATTATTATTCATCGAAGGAGCGATCTTATGTTACTAAAATTGATATGAAAAGTAATATTTATTATTGTCTCTCTAAATAAGTTTTAGGCTACAGAGGGATTATACGTGGTTGGAGTTCATACATCCATTGCATTTCAACTTATAATAAAAGTCTGATTTTCTATAGGAACCTCAACGTTATACTTTTCCGGTTAACATAAACCTCAGACACTTCGTAAATGTTTTTAAGACCAATGAAATTATCAATTACTAGCACATGAATCCTTTCATCTGATCCCTTTTTTTATTTGACTTCAATAGCACTTCTCACTAACTACTATTATCATTTGATGAATTAGATCTTCCAAAACTTGAAATATAATATATGCCAAATTAGGATATCAAACAAAAGAGTAAGCCATGGCTGCTGGCTGTGGGCTAATGGCACTAGGCTGGCCATGGAAACTGACCAATTTGCCACATGATACAGAGCAAATTCACAATTATTCTTTGTTCCGTTAGTCACGAGGAGAAGGGAAAGAGGAGTAAAAGAGCAAAGTACCACGTGAAATTCACAGTTCAACCATGTTCAAAAAACAAGGTAGCAGCCGGTACTAACTTACATACCACATTCAACTTTGTCACAGCAGTGCATGAACTAAATTAATCGATACACACCAACAGCTCAATGAATCAATATTCCACCGAATGGAAAGGACATGCAAATCAGCTTAGAATGTGATTAGTACTTTAATACAAGCCCCCCACGTGTCTCAGACTACTCTCAATATCTTCCCTGCAAAAAGAAAAAAAAACAAAAACAAGTCACCTTTTGTATTGATCGAGACAAAGTTGATAATTTTTCCAATAGCAAAGAATACGTAAGATGTAGCCTCAATGAATACAGTTTCCCGCAAGAAAAAATATTGAACTAAATATTAGCATCAGTTTTTATCTCTATTCTGACTAATTTGGCCAATAAACAGAAAGTTAAATATACTCAAGTTTGGGTCTGTAGAATACCTGTCCAGTAAAATTGTCTGGGCCAGAAGGTGGATATCTTTGTTGAGACTCTGTCTGTTCTTTGGCAGGATAATTCCCCCGCTCAGCCTGTTCAAATTCATCCATGTATGATGGCTTGAAATCCTTCATATATGACGGTACAAAAGTGTCACCCCTGACATCTGAAGCACCATGCCTAGGCACAGGATCTCTTCTTTCTCCTTGTCCGGGTCGTCCAATGTTCTGCTGTGGCATATAACTCCTTTCCCCTTGTCCTCCTGGAGGTCCAAAGCCCTGCTGCTGAGCATATTGTGGATAGTTCTGTGGTGCTTGATCGAAGTTCTGCTGAGGTGGATGATTTTGCGATGCCAGACCATAGTTCTGTTGGGGTGGATAATTTTGCGAAGCCTGACTATAGTTCTGTTGGGATGGAAAGTTGGGTGATGCCTGACCATAGTTCTGTTGGGGGGGTAAATTGGGTGATGCTTGGCTATAATTTTGTTGGGGAGGATAGTTTTGTGATGTCTGGCCATATTTCTGTTGTGGTGGATAATTCTGAGATGCTTGGCCATAATTTTGTTGGGGAGGATAGTTCGGTGATGTCTGGCCATATTTCTGTTGTGGTGAATAATTCTGAGATGCTTGGCCATAATTCTGTTGGGGTGGATAATTTTGTGATGCTTGGCCATAGTTCTGTTGGGGTGGATAATTTTGTGATGCTTGGCCATAATTCTGTCGAGGCGGATAATTCTGTGATGCTTGACCATGGTTCTGTGGGGGTGGATAATTTTGTGGAGGCGCATAGTTTCTTCCATCCCCTGGCATGGACTCCTGACCATTGTAAGAGGGATTCCCTTGAGAGCTTGGCACTGGGTTCTCTTGTCGGTTGTACTGACCAGGACTTCTATTCCGGTCTCGTCTTCCCTGATTTCTCACATACTGTACCGGTGGAGGTCGGGGGATAATAGTTCCATTAATGTACTGATCTCCTATTTATCAACCACGAAAACATGCATTCAGAAATATTCTTGCAATCAAAAAGGGTAGCAAACTATTGAAGTGCACATGATACAGCTAATACTGAAACTGAAAAGAAATGAAGACATGCAATCAACTTCTTAAGCATCGAGATATCTTCTGAAAAGAAAAAAAGAATCGTACCCCCGTACTGCTTGTTCACTGGATCAATATAGGAATCTGGTAGCACAAAGATGACTCCAGGAAGACCTGTTCATATGCAACAAATCAAACATAAAACTCTATCTTCTCGACAGTATCATGGAATTCGAGAGTGGGAATCAAACATAAAACTCTATCTTCTCGACAGTATCATGGAATTCGAGAGTGGGAAAGGGGAACAAATACCTTCAAATTTTTTAGACTCTTCTTCGGTCATGACTGCCTGAAAGCCTGTGTAAGTTGTTGTGCTGCACGCATATATCTTCTTCTTCGCTTCTTCCACACTAAAAACAAACACATTTAAGTAAAGACCACTACGAACAGATCAACACAGTATCCAACACGCTCTCAACTAAAAATGGATTGAAAATCACAGAATTTCACGGCTTCTAATTTTTAATCAACGAACTTCACTCATGATTTCGTAGTCATCAATATTTGTTTGCAACATAACCTGTTTCAGGAGTACGACGACGAGGACTATAGCTTATAATAAAAACATTGTGATAGGAAAAAAACCTGATGTTGAGGCCCTTGGCACAAGTTTCCTCGTAAACACGAACCATTTCTTCGGGAGGGGGTAATTTGTCTCTGGGGAAGTCCATGACGAAGAGCCAGTGGTTGTAGTCGCAGCCCTCGAAGAGAATGGTATCGGGACCAATCTCGTCGGGGATGTTGCTCTGCGAGGATCTAACAGAAAGGAGAGAAGTTGAAGATGACCTGAAAGAACGGGACTGAACGACCCCCTTCGGAGAGTGGCAATTCCATGAAACGGCGCACCTGACAGGGGCGGAAAACGACGGCGCATGCGTGACGGAGATGGACTGGGTGATGCCGGAGAGTGCTCTGAGGGTTCGGCGGAGGCGAATTAACGACGACGCCATGAGAGAGTGTAGGGTTTTGGAAGATTAGGGTTTTAGGAATCTCTTTCTTCGAATATTTGAGACTGAACTTCATTCAATGGGTTATCACTTGTTACTGTCCCGCAATGCACCCTCTTTGATCAAGTATTCTATTTAGAATTAAATAAAATAATATTTTTCTTTCTTTCTTTCATTAATTAATTAAAATTTTAAGCAATAATGTACATATGAAATAGTATAATCCAGGTTTAGTTACTTCTTTAATAATTTTAATTCAATCCATTTATTTTCAATCCTATTTATACAAATTTATATTAATTTAAAACTATTTGATATTATATATAGTTGGGTTGGCAAAATTTTCTTTTATAAATATACTAGAAAGGGACTTAATACATTAAATTAACAAAAAAGTTTACTTTATTTATATATTAATTTTTTAAAATAAATGATAATTGGACCAAAGCCCCTAAAGCATAAAAAAACTCCGCCACGGTATATACATATATAAATTAATATACTAATATAAATATAAGATAATAAAATAACAAAATAAATATTAATACAATATTATAAGTTTAACGCTACATCAAATATATTTACAAACCCTGAATTTGAGTGATGATAACAAACCATAAACATTACAGGTAGGGATGTCAACGGGCGAGTAGGGTACGGGTAGTAGTTCTCCTGTACTCGTCTATTTTTTTCATATCCGCGGGTATTTACAAAAATATTTTAAAGAATAAATATTTAACTATAATTAGTGCTTAGATCAACAAGTCTCCTTTCTTCTATTGATTCTTGAAAAACAAACAAATAAAAAATCACTACCAATTTATATTGTAATTTATTTTTGAATAAAATATTAAAGAAATTACTAACTTCATCCATGTACACCTCTTGCAACATTGTATAAAGTTTCATGTTGTCCAATTTTAATCTAGAAAAGCCTTAAAACATAAGAAGTTCAGTAAAAATTTCTAACAATCACTTAATTAAAATATCTAAATAAAAGTGTTAATTTCATTAACTTTCATGTTGGTCCATAACCAGTCTTAGAGACACATCAATACCTTCACAGTATATGGAAGTAATTTACTCATTTGTGGGGTAAGAATCTGACCACCATTATTGGATGAAGACTCATAATGTTGTTTACTA
>Ga0214544_1001431_pt1 | contig 49546 bp, 28 predicted proteins | sample CNSS3metaG_FD_160074 | JGI IMG/M metagenome (GOLD analysis project Ga0214544, IMG submission 160074) | Root nodule microbial communities from cowpea collected in UCLA plant growth center, Los Angeles, California, USA - CNSS3 | ecosystem: Host-associated > Plants > Roots > Nodule | place: USA...
TTTTTTTCTTACCGGAAAACAAAGTGCATATTTTAACAAAGATGCTAACAATGCTTTTTGTAACTTTTTTTTTTCTCTATTAATAATTCAAACTTGCAATTTTTTATAAGTTTTTGTTTCAATATATTTAATAGTCTTATATAATTTAGTAATCAAAATAAAATTTTTTTAAAACACACAATTTTTCTTTAACCATCTAGAACATTTTTTAGAAAAAAAAGGTAATAATAAAGATCACAAATCCAGAACGAACAAAATATATCAGATAGGTTAATTAACTTTAGTTTTACTAATGTTATTTCAACATAATTCTTTGAATTTGGTACGAGTTCTATATTATATTTTAACGATATGATCTCAAAGTTATTAAAACAATAACAACTGTTATTATATCTATAAAAACATTAAACGATGGTAAGAATTCACCAAAATTACTCTTTTTTTTTATAACTTTTAATCATATAATTTAAAAAAAAAAACTATAGAAAAAAGTATTTCTAACATATTAGATTTTTAAGATAAAATAAATTGTATAATTTTGGCTTGGTCCACAATTATATAGAAAATGACCCTCGTAATTATGTTCTTCAAATTTTGTAAGCAACCGTATGACGAAGGCAAAGAAAGCAAATAATGATTTTTTAACTTTAATTATTCAAAACCAAAATTTCATTAAATTAATACAAAAAGTGGTCATAATCATAACCATCATTATCATTTCATCAATGTTATCAATGTATTAAAGATTTATCAAATAATTGATGACCTTTTTTCATGGGTTGTGGCCAAATAAAGTTCACATAATGGGTACGAAAACCAACGTTCAAATACACGTTAAAACTTCAAATACAATATCCAAACCAAAAATTACTTTTTTTTTTTCACATTCTTTCTAAAATAAATGTTTATTTTATTTAATTAATTAGTGCGATATTATATCAATTTATTCAATAAATTTAAATTTGAATTTTGGATAAAGAGTTATGTTAGATATAAAAGAAGAAAATTTTACCTCTTATAACGATTCTTTCTTTCCAAATGGGAAAAATCATAGCTATTAATAATATTAATTTTTCTTGTAATCTAAAGATTAAAATATACAAATAGATTTAATTGTACTCGATGAGAAATTACATCATTCTCGTGATAATAATGTTTATGATACAAATTTTCCAAGTTAAAGTTAGTAACATTCTTGTTAAAATCAATAGAAAAGACAAAGAAGAATCAAAGTTATTGAATGAGATGAAGATACACATTCCAAACATAAACTAATCCTCAAACACATTCACAATCTCACAACTGGTATCAGAAAAACCAGTGTTGTTCAAAAGATAAGAGAAGAAGAAGCAAGAGTGGGATGAAGAAGTGCCCCTCTAATGGCGGAATTGGGCAAAGGCTTTCCCTTGAGGTTGTCACAGCCATAAATCCAAACCCAAACCCATTCGCACCCAACCCTTCTGCAAGCCACCATTCCAGAACCCAGATCTCTGTACAAACAGATACAATCCTCATTCCCCACACACTTCACACTCTCCCAAACCCTCTTCCCTCCCAACAATCTCAACCCCAATTGAAGGGGCACCTCATCCACCAAGCACCACTTGTCGTCACCTTCACCAAGCCCCCAAATGCAACCACTTCCTCCACAAGTTCCACCCACCAATCCCAATGCCCCATTTCTCTTCACAAGCGATGCAAACTCAAGCTTTTCAGCCATGGGCACACCCAGTTCCCTCCACCCATTTCTCCCAACATCATACCCCACAACGCTGTACGCTCTCGCCGAGGTTACCCAATACAGAGTCTCTCCAATGCACACATTCTCATTCGGCGTCCACACCGTCAGCCTCACCGCGAATTCCACCGGCGTCGACCCCACAACCCGCCACGTCTCTATCCTCGAGTCGTACATCTCCACCTTCGTTTCATACGTGGCGCCACCTTCCGCCGCCGCCTCCGACATGCCACCTGCCACGTACACTCTAAACGAAGGGAACACAACATCATCATGAGATGAATTCGAAGACTCCGAGACTTTGACTCCAACGGCAGGGTTGGTTCTTGCCGCGCGCAACCGGGGAAGGTGCTTGAACTCTCCGGTGAAGGGGTTGAAGAGACCCAATTGGAGGGTTGTGGAATTGGTGACCCTCAGGAGGAGGAGGCTTCCGATTGAGGCAATTGGTCGAATGGATGGTAGTGGCAGAGAGAGTTGGTGCCATTTGTCTATGGTGGGATTGTGAGCATAACAACATGCTCTATGGTTGCGAATTGGAAGAGCCAAGAACCATGAAGAGGTTGTTGTTGTTGTTGATGATGTTGTTGTCGGGGATAGAGGATATGCTTTGGAACAAGTGTGCCAATTCTTGCAAACTGATCTTGCTATGGCCAATGAATCTGGGGAGAGAAAGGAGAAAACTTTGGCTAAGAGATCTAAGGGTAGGTTGTTCCAAATTGACATACCCAGAATTGGTGATTTCAATCTAAGGGGTGATAGATAGATACTCATCAACTTAGCATATATAGTATTTATCAACTACTGAATTGCAGTGTGCAGTTACCAACAGTCACTGATAAATTTGTTTCTGTTGATAAAATCATTGTTATCTTTGTATTTGTAATGAAGTTATTTGCTGTGGACAACATGAAATTGTGCTAGTTAAAAATGATGTTTTTTTTAAGGAGAGTTATTGGGTTGAGCAATTATCAGAGGCCAATAATTGCATCGAGATGTGTGACCCACATGTGATGCGGAGCTCTGTCACCTCCACCAAGTTGCGTGTGAACTTTGTCACTTTTGGATTTAATATCAGAAACCTAAATTGGATTGGATGGTTCTTGGAGATAGCCAAAGGGTGAGAGAATATGTGCTACTTCAAATTCGTATTTCCTCCTTTTTGAAAAGCAAATTTGAGTTACTACAAATCCTCTGCTCTTTTGTACAAAGCTTTCTCGCTACTTTTCTTTATTGAAAAAGATTCAGAAGTGTTGCAGGAAAAAATTGTTTCATTCTCACAAACAGTTGGTGAACAAAAGGATAATGATTGCAAGTATAAAGAAAATGGGCGTGAATTATTTGAGGTATTAAAAAGCTGCATCTATATTGCTTAATTAATTGATCCATTAATTTATTGATTATTGGCTTTGCTTAGAACCTTATCCTCAAAAACTGAAGTAAGATATTGAAAGATATAGATTACGTTACTGTCCAGAAACCTAATTTTGCGTCTTAAGTTCGTGTGCCATGGTGAGTGTCCATTAACATATCTGAATTGACATTATATTGTTTATATATATATATATATATATATATATATATATTTCATTTGAATTTTCTTCCACTCAATTTTAATAAGATTTAAATAAATAATCTTGATAATATAAAGTATCATTTTTATATAAGATTATTGATAAAACATTACGAGAATGTATTCATAGTTTGAGATGGGCATGGTCCCTTGCAGAGGAAACATTTACAAGACATGACTTGAGGTTGAGGAAAATACCAAAACCAAATTTTTACTTTTTGGATGAATTAAACGAAAACGATTTTAATTTTATCACACGAGTTATTCTCTCATGCTATATATAAACAAGAAATGAATATAAAAGGGGATTTTAGGGTAAAATTGATCTCGTGAAAGTGTTACCTCCTTTTGGAACATCAATTCCATTTTTGTGGGACCTTTCAGAATCGAGGGTCCTTTCAAAGATTTGGAGCTATGGCTTCTTCTAGGAGATGCGCCACCCTCATTAGCTCCATTGCTTTTTCAATTTATTTCTTTATCATCATTTTTCAAGTTCCCATTTTCAGGTATCATTTCCCCTTAACCCTTTTACCTTATTCCTCTTATTTCGTCTATGCTAATCACCCTTACCAATTCCTTCAATGCCATTATCAGAATAGCATAAACAAACCATTGCTCAACGAAAGAAGAGAACATAGGATAAAATGATTCTAGAATGTGCAGGGAATCTTTTTCTTTATATTTTTCAATACAGATTTTACAGTTGTCTTTTTTGTTTTTGTTTTATCATGTATTGTAGATCCAATGTGTCGTTTTTAAATCATCAGTCAACAACGATTGAAATCAAATGCACCTTCAATTAAATATTCCAGAAATTAGGGTTGGTGTAACATATAGGAACCCTTTTTTGTTACTTACATTTTTTTTTATTGCGTTAATTTTCAATGTGTTGATCAAGTGTAAAACGGCAGAACTAGCAAGCAAAGTACATTATCAAATCTCCTAAGTATTTGACAATTGAAGTGGCTCGCAGAAAATTCTAACATTAATTTTTGTTTGTGATTGCACTGCCACTAGTAACAGGGTCTTGTAATTGGGATGCTTTTTGTTCTTGTTTTTGTAATTCCTGCAATTATCAATTGCCAAAAGCTTAGAATGAAGTTCTGGAATGGTGCTTTTAAATTTGTATCGCGGTGGTGATGATGGTCACAGAGGTCTTGTTTATTTCCAGGGTTCCATGTAGAATTGGAATATGTAAGACACCGATAGAAGTGACATCTTCTCAGTTAATTGCAAGTGAGGTCTTCCCTCGTTCTATAGTGAAGATCCTTTTCTACCCTGGAGCTGTTGCAAAGGCAATTTGCAATCACAAAACCATCCCAAGCTACGAAAATCTGCTAAACATTCACCAGTTCAATACAAGGACAGTGTCTGCTGCATCAGATATCCAACGCCTAGAGGTGTTGTGTTGATTAGTAACTGAAAATAATTCCTCTGTTAGTATTGAGATCAGTGCTAGCAACAAATCCCGCACTACTTCTAATTTTAACACACTGTCTGTTCTTGGTTAAACTTTTCTTAAAAATTACATAAAGTTGTGAGTGAAGTTCATCAAACAAGGAATATGCCTTACACAATTTTGCAATTTCTTTCAATTTTCAGCCATTAATGGATATTGTGTTGAGAGAAGTGTGTCAGGGAGTATGTTGCTAGCATTTGGTAATGAACTTGTTGAAGGTTAAGCTTTGACCCTCATTGGGTTGGGATTGTGTTGCAGGTTCTTGCAGGAAGCTACTTGTCTGTGGCAGGAGCAATCACAGGGCTGATAAAACCAGGAAGAATGGGCCTTTTTGGAGTACTTCTTATCATGTGGGGTGTCATTAGAGAGTCCATAATGGGAAGATCTGGTTTCGCTCAAGCAAAAGGCATCTACATCTATCCAGCCATGTATATTGTACTAATCTCAGCATTCTTCTCTATCAGAAAGGATGTCAGAAAGTTAATTCGTACATTCACTAGAAAGCATGTTAAGAAGGTTAAACGTTTCAAATCAAAGGGAAAATGAGACTTGTAATGAATGACATGCATACGTCCATGGCCTAATTGGCTATGATGCCTGAAACTGATAGGTAGGTAGCACTTGTATTGCCTAATGCAATTGCAGACACATGAATAGAAAAATTCTTAATCACAGGGTTGCTAGTGGTGATTATGCAGCATGAATTTTTTGTATTGTTCATGAATGAGAATGACTTGCAGAAACTGTCAAGCGCATGCATTCATTGCTGCTGTTCTGAATAGGGGTTTGATAATTCTTTAAGATGTGCAAATTCAGATTATTGTGCACTCTTAGATCTTTCATTGCATTGATCAAATTCAAACAAAAGGATGCCATTATTTATTTGTTTTCAGAAAGAGATGTATATGAGCTGAGTGAGTTGCAGACATAGTTTTCTTTGTCGAGTGCATTGAGTACTGTTCTGAATAGAGAACTGAGAGCATTCTTTAGAAGATGCACAATGCAGCTTAAGATGGGAAGTGTTGATTCTTTCATTGCATTTGTTAAATCTAAAGAACGTTTGTTTCCTAAACTCAAACTTTATGTCCGAAAGTGCTTTAGAAATTAAATTCATAATGTCATATAACAGTTCTATCAAATAATGATAAGATTGAGTCATCTTCCATTACTAAAAAAATCAGGTCTGATCGCGTAAAATGGATTTATTGTTACCGCATTATTTTATCTTGTTTCGTAGTATTGAATATAGTTCTTAATAAGTTTCTACATTAAATACTTCAAGAAGAAAAATGGTCTTAAATTTGTTTATCAAACTTGAATAAAGTTGTCTTGACTTTATTTTTAGTTAAAAATCCTCACACTGAGATTTTAATTTGTATTACGGGGATTAAGATTCTGTATCTCAAGAGTTTGAATGAAATGGTGGAGTTTTAGAAAACCCCATTGGAATTTAGAAGAGTTTATCTAATATAACAAATAAAATAAAGAATATATATATATATATATATAATACTCTTAATTTGATAATAATTTAATATTTTCGTTATGTGGTAGTATAATTTTACTAAATAACATTAAATTACATGTGAAGAAATCTTATATAAATGGCTTAAATAATGATTTAATTTTAGTTTTTGTTTAATTTTTTCAATTTGGTCATGTTTTAATTTTTTTTAATTTGGTCTTAATATTTATTATTTTTATCCAATTCATTTATTGTTTTAACACCGTTAAAATATGTTAAAATAGTTAACCGATTGTAAATAATAATTATTACGTGTTATTTTATAAATTTTTTGATTTTTTTAATTTTTTTTAAATTATTATTATTTTTATTTAAAAAAATTGTTCGCATGCCAAATTAACGTGTTAGTGGTAATGTTAAAGTAAAAAAAAATTCTAAAAGAAGTTAAATTCATCCGATAATTTGAGTCTAATAAAATGTTAAAAAATTAGAAAAACCCTATAATTGAATATAAAATTCAGCTCAAGAATTTATCGTGAATTTATCAAAGTTTACTTTAACAAATTAATAACAAGTTACCTCGTTTTTGTTTATCTAAAATAATAATCTCATAAAAATTTTAAAATTACTTTCTAATATTATATTATACGTTATACGTTTTAATTAAGTAACGTGAACATTTTTTTAGGTTAATAATTTTTTGTGTGTATTTATATATATATATAAATATATATTTCTGAAACATTATTTCTAAATGATAAACCAATAAAATAAAACATATAAAATCTGAAAAACTGATGATTTTCAATGTAAAAACAACAATAACCTTAGAGTAAAAAAAAAAAAAAAGGCTGAAGCACTTACCTACCACAGGCGCCGCCGGGTCCTTTAAGCGTCGTCGTTTGAATACCCTACATAAATTACCATGAACGTTCTGCAGAGGAAATTGAGTGAGTGAGTGAGAAAGGTATTGAAATGAAAACAATGGCGTCGTTATTCTCTGCAACTGCAACCGTTATTCCTCGAAACCTCGCCGTGTCTTCTTCCGGCAAACGCTTTGTCGGCCACTCTCTTCTTTCTTCTTCTTCTCCGCCCTTCCTCTCATTTCCCACTCCCAAATCAAACCCTCGTAATCGTCTCACCGTTTCCCTCCAATCCCCACGCGCCCAATCCAGCGCGTCATCCTCTCCCTCCGCCACTTTCCACGGCCTCTGCTATGTTGTCGGCGACAACATCGACACGGACCAGATCATCCCCGCGGAATACCTCACCCTCGTTCCTTCCAAGCCCGACGAGTACGAGAAGCTCGGCTCCTACGCCCTGGTCGGCCTCCCCGCCTCCTACGCCACGCGTTTCATTGAACCCGGCGAGACCAAGACCAAGTACGCCATTGTCATCGGCGGCGCCAACTTCGGCTGCGGCTCCTCCCGCGAGCACGCGCCCGTAGCGTTGGGCGCCTCCGGCGCTGCCGCCGTGGTCGCGGAGTCGTACGCGCGGATCTTTTTCCGGAATTCGGTGGCCACCGGCGAGGTGTACCCGCTGGAGTCGGAGACCCGCCTCTGCGAGGAGTGCCGCACCGGTGATGTTGTCACGATCGAGCTCGGAGAGAGCCGCTTGATTAATCACACCACCGGGAAGGAATATCGGTTGAAGCCGATCGGTGACGCTGGTCCGGTTATTGAGGCTGGTGGCATCTTTGCCTATGCGAGGAAGTCCGGCATGATTCCCTCTCGTTGAGGTATTGCGTTCTTACCTTCTCCTTTGGTACCATACATTTATGACAGAGTTGCATTGTGTAGATTAATTACCTAAACTAAGATCGGATGAACGAAAATTACCTGATTCATAGATAGAAAAGGGTCCATTTGAACTTCTTGAAGTGCAAGTGTTCTGAATCCTCCATTAAGGAGAATGAACTATTTGAAGTCTCAAGCCTTGTGGCTCTTTTGTCTGATTGACTGGTCTGTTGAATTGAGCTTTCTTGATGAGAGTCAGGTTAAGGAAAATGTTAATGGTTAACTTGGATTAAGGTTTGTCTAGGTTAATAGTACAAAAGTACTACATAAGATCAAATTTTATAAATGGCCACATTCATACGCATTCTTAAAAATGATTCAGGAGTACACACACTTTTTGACTCAAGATATTATGCACGTTTTATAGGTAAAATCCAGAATAGAAGTTTGATTACGAGTTAATTTGTTTTCTCCACCTATTTTTAAACTAAGAGTGTAAGAATGTATGAGTTAACTCACGAATTTGACAACGATGGTCCCAACCTTCTTTCAGTTGGTATTATAGTCTTTCTTCATGCCTCTGAGCTTCAAATCAGTGGCACAGTGTTCTCTAGGAACTAATCAAAAGGGTGGTGCACAGCCAATCCACGTCAGTATCGAGACCGTGTGGATCATTGTGGGAATGGGGATGTTAGGATCCAATTGTTAGGTGTGAGTTGAGTCCTACATTTGAGGTATGCATATATTGTCTGCGGTTTATAAGCCATTGGACTATTCAACTACTTAGCTTTTGTGGTATAGTTCTCTTAACTGTCTTAACAAAACCATTTTCAAATTCATTTGACCATGGTTTATGTTTTCATTGTATTCTAAAAATGAAAACAATACGTCGGAGCATATGCTATTGTCGTCAATCTTTAGTTCTTGTGGTTTAGTTTGTTATCAGCATTGAACAAGATTATCTTCTGTTGCCAATGCTCATTTTTGGAAGTTAAGTTAGAGCGTCTTGATGCATACGTTTCTTTCTGTGTTTCTATTAAGCTTGGCTCTTATTTTTGGAAGTAGTTCTATGTTTTCTTTTAGGGGAAGCTGGAAGCGTTCATGGATTTGTTGGAACCGTGTCACCTTTGGCAGCAGCAACTACCCGATTATTTGAGTATTTGCAACTTATTGCCTTCTCTATGCATATTTTTTCTCGTAGTATGCAGTTTAGACATTTGACAGTTCTTCAGATAGGCTACTACTGCTTTGTCTTTCTAAGGTGAAATTAATTTGGATGAAGGAAGATTAGTACTGTAGTTTGGCTTTAGAATTATTTTGTACTTGGGAAATATGAAGTTTTCCTCGATGTCAAAGATTGGATGAATGTTGCATCAGCAGGAACTTTATTATATTATAGTTTTTAATCCTTGCTTTGCGCATGTTGATTTGAGAAGTTTGTTTTTAAATAATATAAAACGGGTGGATTGGTATTATAGATCTAGGGTTTAGGGTTTCAAATACCATATCGAAACAGTAGAATACAATAATCTTGTTACATTAGCTTCTAAATAACAGCGAAAAAGAAAACTAGAAAAATGTTTGGGCATAATTTCTTTTTTCTTGAATTTTTACTTTAGGAACATGTACTGAAACTGATCTCCTAGTGCCTGTTCTCTAAATCCGTTTTTTCTTTCTCGAATTCTTAGCAATATATACTCTTGGTATTTTTTGAACTTGTTTAACAAAAATAAAGCATTGAAATGCAGAGAATTGTTTAATATTTATATAACAGAAGAGACAATGAATTTTTTCAAAACATATATGTACTTAATTACTTAAATCACCGTTAATTTTTTCTATCGTATTAGTAAGTGGGATTATGTCACCTGTAATCTACACATAACAAGTTCTGAATATCCTAATGTAATAAGTTGTGATTTTTCTAAAATGTAAGCCTTTATTAGTAAAATTACAAAAAGGGAGTGGAAATGTAAATAAAAGCAGATGTAAAACTTAACATCGCCGCTCACCTTTTTTCTTCCTGCACCTCCATAAAATCTTTAATCTCTAAAATATACTTCATTAAAATTAGGTTTAAACTTTGGTAAAAAGACACTTTATATTGTATGATCCATATCCATAATGTATTATGTAAAATATTATTCTCAATAAATGATATATAATTTTTTTTTCATATGATAAACAGAATAATTTCATAAAATATTTAAAAATTATTTGTATAATACTTTTTATTTATTATCTAAATTTATTATATTATATTTATTAGTAAAGATAACATTTTAATATTATTAAGAATAATTTAAATATAATATATCTTTTTAAATATGTTCTGGATTGAAAATTTACATAATATTTCCGAATTTGGAAAATATATTTTTAGTGAGGAATAACTTCAGATTATATGGGGGTACAGGAAGAAAAACAAAAGGATGCAGAGGGAATTAATTACCCATATGCCTACTGTGGGTTCAGCATGTTTGGACCGAAGAATAGGTTAGAAAAAAGCCCAATCTCATAATACCATACAAATCCTCCATGAGTTTCTTTTCCCTTTCCTAAGCACAAACCCTGCAAGTAAACCCTAGCCGTCGCGATGCAGATATTCGTGAAAACCCTCACGGGGAAAACCATCACCCTTGAGGTTGAGTCTTCGGACACAATCGATAATGTGAAGGCCAAGATCCAGGACAAGGAGGGTATCCCGCCGGATCAGCAGCGTCTCATCTTCGCCGGAAAGCAGCTCGAGGACGGCCGCACCCTCGCCGACTACAACATCCAGAAGGAGTCCACTCTCCACCTCGTCCTCCGTCTACGTGGCGGCGCCAAAAAGCGCAAGAAGAAGACCTATACCAAGCCTAAGAAGATCAAGCACAAGCACAAGAAGGTGAAGCTCGCCGTCTTGCAGTTCTATAAGGTTGACGACTCCGGCAAGGTGCAGAGGCTCCGCAAGGAGTGCCCTAACGCTGAGTGCGGCGCCGGAACCTTCATGGCTAACCATTTCGATCGTCACTACTGCGGCAAGTGCGGCCTCACTTATGTCTACCAGAAGGCCGGTGCCTAAGTTGTAATGCATTTGCTTTTCTTACTGTTATTTTTAGTTCTTAAAGTTTTGTTTAATGTTTTGTTCTTTTAGTGTTGCGACTGTTTCGGTTTAATTAAACTTTTATCAATACTTTATGGATTTCGATTATCTGTTATTCGCATCCATATTTTGTTAATCCCGTTGAAGTAGTTTATGCTCGAATTGCTGTGGTGGTTAATTCTTCTATGAAGATTAAAGGGGATTTTAGGGTAAAATTGATCTCGTGAAAGTGCTTCTTTTGGACCTTTCAGAATCCAGGATCCTTTCATAGATTTTGAGCTATGTCTTCTTCTAGGAAATGCGCCACCCTCTTTTGCTCCATTGCTTTTTCAATTTATTTCTTTATCATCATTTTTTCTAGTTCCCTTAACGCTTTTTCCTTATTCCTCCTTTTTCGTTAATGCTAATCACCCTTACCAATTCCTTCAATGCCATTGTCAGACTAGCATGATCAATGGTGGGAATGCGGGGATGTTAGGATTTAATTGTTAGGTGGGAGTTGAGTTCTGCATTTGAGGTATTGGAATGAAATCTTCAACTACAGTGACTAGCTTTGGTGGTATAGTTCTCTTAACTGTCTTGACAAAACTATTTTCAAATTCATTTGACTATGGTTGATATTGTAAAAGTGAAAACAATACGTTGGAGCATATGCTGTTGTGATCAATCTTTAGAATTTGTGGTTTGGTTTGTTATCAGCATTGAACAAGATTATCTTCTGTTGCCAATGCTCATTTTTGGAGGTTAAGTTAGAGCGTTTTAAGAACTTGTTTACAAAAATAAAGCATTGAAATCCAGAGAACTGTTTACTAAGAGGAAGAGTAGAATAAATGACTAAGTTTCTCATATTTCTTTGCTGTCATTTGTTTGTTTCACATACGATTTACTTGGTAGGGGGAAATGGAATGGAGGAATGAAAAAAAGAAGTGAGATTTCATGCTTGGAAGGTCATGGGTCTCTGATGAAATAGATCATTTACAGGAAAGCCCATCTTATTGGGCTCAGTTCAGATGGAGGCTGAACCATTAAAAGCCCATCTTAATGTTTTTCCATTAAAAGTTGGACTGTGACTAACTGTAAGATTAAAATTGTTGATTTTTAATGTGTTATTAAAATGAACAATTAAAATTATGTGAATCAATATTGTTCACACTACATTAAGGAAAAAAAAAATGCAATTAAATCTTGATTTTTTAAAACTTCCCTTCAACGTTTGTAGATTTTTCTTGGTTGGTTTAGTCGGGAAAAATTATGGACTGCAACAATTTTGCTAGGGACTATCAACATACTTCTATGTATAAAATTGAAATGTCATGACAGATAATATTTTATTTTACCCAAGAATAGAAAAATAAAGCAGAGAAAAGTAAGGGAACTACGATTGAACAAATCTTGACCTTTCAATTTCTGAAATTTATTTCCTCGCTAAAGCTGTGCTTATTCTATCAATTTATTCCAAACTTCATTTAATAAGTGCCAACAAAATGGTTCATATCAATTTCTTGACAATTTTTCTTCTATTTATTATTGTACTCATTCCTCACTTGGGTTTGTTTCTTAACTCTTCTAACATTCACATGGACTTATTTTTCTGAGGTTGACAAATGAAAAATCACTCAAAATATATCAATTTAGGTTGTAAAAACTTAGGTCGTAAACAAAAGTTGTCAAAATTTAGTTGTTATAGTATAATTTTCTTATTTTCTATCATCTGTACTTACATGCAGGGGTTTGACGTTGCGCCACACAATAAAGCAAATATATATCATACAGAGATGTCTGCATTCACCAATAGCTTCTTCTGAAGTCTCATTAGTGCAAACTTCTGCATTCACCAATTGGATCTATTTGCCTCATTTATCATTCAGAATGTCACTCTTTTCTCATGGAACAAGACAAATAAAATGACTGTATAGATAATAATGAAAGGATTCTGGTTCTCTACAGTCAATGAAATGTTCCTCATTGGAAAGAAGAGAATTGAGATGAGATTTTCAAGGGGATAATGTTTTCAATGTCAGCATCATTACCGAACTGCACCCAACTAGGAGGACATATTGGGACCTCCAACTGATAAGCATTAAGCCATGCAGCTTTTTTTTTTTTAAATGACCATAACAGTAACACTGAGAATAATGAATTAACAGTAATATAAGAAGAATAATAGAACGAGAGACATTTGTTCAACATAAAGCTTTCCTGAAAAGAATGAGAGACACTTCACTAACATAAAGCTTGCCTGAAAGGAAGACAAGAGTCCTACATAAAAGCAAACGTAGTTATGGACTCTTTGGCTCATCTTTTTAATCCTTTTTAAAGCTATACTTTACATTCAGAGAAAGGAATCCAATGTGATTTCTGTTAATTGCATTACATACCCTTCAAGAAAAAGAAACAGCATGGACCTGAATTTGTGAATCAAATAAAGGAATATCCATCACATAAACTAAAGAAGATATCTTAGTCTTCCTTTTTTTACTCCATAGTTGAACATAACTGTTTGAAATTCTGATTCAAAGTTATTTCAAATCAAATATTCTTTTTGTCAACTCAAAGGTTTAAAGTTGTTTTGGTTTCAGTTTGCTCATGTGACCCCACATGCATACTTAGTTTTGATTGGTGTGTCTGATTATTGAGAATAAGATGGTCCACTTGGTGAAAGTTAATGAAATGAATGTGATGGATCGTTGTTGCATCAGCAGCACTTGAGGAAGTACAACTACGGGAAAAGAAAAGAGATTCATATTCATTTAAGAAAACCACGCACCATACAATAAATGGAACTCTCTAACGCCAAAACTAAAAGAAAATAGTTTAAAGCACCAAAACAACATTGCTGTAGTTCTTGAGGTAAATCTGAGAAAGATCCTAAGGGATGTAGCAGCTAGCTAGCTTCTCTGTAACATGGCATTTTTAAACCACCTTTTTTCAGAATTCACACTGTCTTTAACATCCCAAAGAAATTAATAAAGAAATCTTGCAGCATCATCTCCAGTAATTCTTGCTTGGATAAACTCATTTTTTCTACTACTAGTACGTGTCCCTTGGAGCACTGCATTTAAAGCATTCCATTCTGCTGGCGAAGTTGTGCTCATTGCATCCTGATCTGCTCAGTCACACAAAGATCAAAATGAAGAAGCAATTAATAAATAATCCATTTTCCATAACAACAAACAAACACAAGTCATTGGAAAGACTACTTGGGAAACCAGTTTTCAAAGTATGCAACTTGTAAAAGCAGTCAAAGAAAGGGGAAACCAATAAAGATATGAGTTGCATTGCATGCCTAGAACACCAACAGTGCCTTTTGTTTTTGTGGTGTTTGTCATATTCTTCACACTTTAAAGACAGCAGCCAAAGAAAAAGCACAAGATGTTCCCTCTGGCAAGAACCAAAAATCAAAGAATTTGGATTCTCTCCTGGTTTTGTTGTGTTGTTTCTCTACTGTACTTTCAAAATACACTAATGACTATTGATTTTGAAGTTTCAAAACATATTAAAAATATCTTTAAAACATCGTAATAGTGTGTTTTTAAGACTCAGCAGAGGGTAACACAAAAAAAAACTCAGCAGATAACTGGATTCAAAATCAAAAAGATGGTGACCTGCTGCATATCCAATCACCAGATTTCCAACCAGGTCTTCCACTGCCACCAAAAGCTCTTGAGCGCAAGATGTCACTGTTGTAGCCTCCAGCCAAGTCATCCTTGAAAGCACCACACTTGAAGCAGCTTGAGCGGCTAGCAAAGTTGTGAGCCCCACAGTTAGCAGCAGCACAGTACCAGTCACCAGGGCGAACATCTGACCCAGTTAACCCAAATGAAGACCCTCCTCTTCCTCCAAACGCACCAAAATCAATTCTATCTCCATATTTTGAGTCCCCACATCGCTGGCATGAATCTCTCCTCTGAAAGTTCAGGTGCTGGCATGACCTGCAGTTCCAGTCTCCCGGTCTGCTCATATTTACTTCCCTGCAAAACACTGTTGCATTCACCAAAAACAATCATAGTTATTACACCAAGAACCAAGTCTGAAATGTTGAATACATTTTTCTGGTAGCATATTTATTGCCACATTACATGTGTAATGTGTTTATGCATCGTACTAGGCACTAGCTAGCTTCCTAGCATCATGCTTATTATAATATTGGGACAAATCTAAAATAAAATAACTCAGTCTTGGATTAGCTTCTCTGAAACATATGAAAACAAGTTACGAGGCTGACATAAAATAGCACTCTCATTACTATAAATGTGAGCTTCTGGAGAGTTTAAGAGTTTAATAACTGAAGAACTACATAGAGAGTTTTGAAGAATAGGTGAGATTGAGAAAAATATGAGGGGGGTGGTGGAAGGGAAAATACAAAGACCAACCTGAAGATAATGTAGTGAGTTGGAGTGTTAGAGAAGCAGAAGAAGAAGAAGAAGCTGTAGAGGATTTGCTGATGAGAAAATGTGATATGGGGGATGGTTTATATACTGGCAGAGACCACAGAAAAAAGAGAATAAATGGAGTGCCGTGTTGTAGTACTTTTTAGTGTTGTTTGAGTGACAACCTAGATAAATGGAATCAATGAATTCTAAAGGAGGGAAAAGAGATAAAGGAAATTCGTGCTACAATTCCAAAGAGAGCACACTTTGAATTTTGAACATTTACTTTGGAAGTGGGCTACAATTTCATTTTGGTTTAGTTTTTAATGAGTACGGTAATGGATGCAAAGTGCATGTAGGATAATCATTTCTCCTTCAACTCCAAAATCAGAATAGAGGGTTCATACTTGACAGTGCTAGTTTGAACTCAACTAGCTGCTTTTATTCTCTCATTTTTTACATTGGTTGTAATAATGAAAACATGTACATCAGAACTAGTTGGTTTCTGTTTCATGAACATGGATCCTAATTGCTTTGAGCTAGTGTAGCTAAACTTAGAAATTCTGAAAAAAACATGAAATACAAAAGGCTATTTGGTAGTACTATTTATGAAGTTTGGTACTAGAATATGGTATTTGATGTATTAGGATAGCATAACACAAAATTAGCAAACACTTTCTCATGTTGTATACTATAGCAGCTACTAGCAAGATAGCTAAGTCAAACAAACTGAAGACCCACAGAAAGAGGATGTAACCTAATAGCACAACAGACAGTGTCCAAAAGATCTCATCAATCAAATAAACCATGAACCCTAGAAAGTCCCTTTGACCACAGTATTTGGTTACATGAATCAAATTAGAATTGTACAGCCCCACAAACAGAATCCAAGCACACAATAAACAGTAGTTTGGAGGAGCCAAAAAAAAGAAAGAAAGAAAAGAAAGTTGGCAGGCTCTGATTGGACAATGTGGAATCCAAGTCAGCATTTGCCACCATGTAATGAATATTCGTACATTAAATCATATGAACCGGCCCACTAATTATCCCAATAACATCCACGAGGGGATCCAAGTCTCTTTCATGTCCATTACTCTCTGGGAATCAACACAATTTTTGACAGTCAATATGTTTATGTTTCTAAAATAGTTTCTGCTTTACAATTCATTTGAATATTCTTTTATTCTCTCTTAAAAGGGCCATGAGAAGTTACAAAAAAGGTTAGTGATACAATACAATATAATATAATACAATACAATACAATTCAATTATCATTAGTATTAGTATGTAATGTATCTCAAGATTTTGAAAAACAAGAAGAAAACTGAAACAACATTCTGGTACTGTTATAAGGCCATGTCTAAAATGTACACAAAAGGATAATCATTTATACATATTACAAGATATTAGAAGATATTAGTGGAAGTGAAGAAGGTGGTTAGTGAGTATAAGTTTGAAAGGTAGGGAAAGAGACAAGGAGATTAAACAAATGGGAAAAGAGAAAAGAAAAGGGAAATGGAGAGTTTCAATAAAGATAGGTGAATGCTTATGATGGAATAACAAGTCTTCGAGGTTTCATTTTGACCATCTTTTGCATTCTTTTTCTATTCTTTGGTTGAAGCACTGCTGCGGCTGCTGCTGAACTATTTTATTCTTTCTTTGTTTGTTTCTTTTTTAGTTTTCTCTCTCTCACACAAACCTCAGCTTTATCTCAATGTATATGTATGTGCCTATAATCTCTCTCTCTCTCTCTCTTGAATGGTGAGAATGAATGAGCCAAGATCTGGCCTCCATTCTCTTGGGGAAGGGTAAAGGGAAGTAGAGGCAAACTGTAAAGAAGAATAAAGAGGAAGGGAAGTGGGCTGATTCGATTCTCCTTGGGAATCGTTTCCATGCAAGACCACGACCACATCATTTGTATTCTGCTATCTGTGATTGTGATTGTGTGCGTACTTTTCCCAAGCAAAGATGTAAATACTTCCATGTTTACTACTCATTATTATTACTACAGATACGATTTATCCGGTGCTTACCACTAGATCAAAAGTTATAGTTATTAGTTAAGACATAACTTTTCTTATTTAACACCGTAACATTCCAAGCACCACAATTTCATTATGACTCGATCCACTTGACCTACAATTAATGACACCTACAAGACATACTCCTACTACTGAGTGCTGAGAGCTGAGTACTAAGAATATCTATTTATCCTTAGTTTTCTGTATTCCTATAATATAATATGTTATGGCATGATGTCTGCTTTTTTTTTTCTCTCTCACTTTGTTTTTGCCTCTATCACTTTCTTTCCTGTTTTGTTAAAGTGTTCTTCTGTTCATTGAACATTACTTATGATGAAGTTTCCACCAGCTTTTTCAATTTTTTTTTAACTTATACAGAAATTAAGTTTAGTTTTTTCTCTTCTTAAAAAAATCAAAGACAGACTCTAGCAAAAGGCCTATATATCACATGGTTTTGTGTTATAGGTAACGTAACAGCTAAGCACACTAAATCTATTGATAATTAATTAATTAATTAATTGTATATGACTTCTATGCAGAGGAATGGAAGGAATATTTCATTAAAAAAATCTGTTTTTTATCGATATCAAGTAACCCTTTGTACTTCCCTATTCTAAAAGTGTGCCCTTTAAAAGATATACACTGATATGAAATGCAAGTACATCGTATTATTGTTCATGAAATTATTGAAAGTTTTATCCACCCTGTTCTTTAGTTGAGGTATGCTAGTAGTGTGTGTACTCTAGCATATTATGGTTTGAAATTTATTAAAAACATAAAACGATGATTTGGTTAAACTGCATGTTCCTTCTGAACAAATCACACTGATAAATTTATTTCTTGTCCTGTAATGTTAAATCCTTCTCTTAGCATTAGTTCTGTTGCATACATACACGTTAAGACACTCGTACACCAATCAAAAATAGCTTCTTGAACTCTATTGTTTGCTATCCAAATACAGGTTACGAGAACTGGCGTAAAAAAAATTTATTTTCAAAATTTTAAATTTTACTCAAGATCAGTTTGTAAAATTATATTTGTATCTACTTATAGACTGTGAATCTATTTTATTTCTAGTCGATGTAAGATTTGTAACACTCTCGTATAAAGATTTGTTATAAGGCACTCAGATTTCACAAGGTTAATGTCACCTAGTAGTCTGATAATCTATGAAGTCTGGATACGGACACGGACACAGATACGACACGGACACAGACATGGAGATACGGGTCAAATTAAAAAACATAGGACACATGACATGACATGTATATACATATTATTTTTATACTTTCAACTAACACATTGTCAATTAACATAGAAATGAATCTAATTTATTTATCTAATATAAAAAAAGTGAAAAGTAGTGATCATATAATACTTTTTCCTTAATTTTATAATCGTAATAGAAATTTATGTAATAAATTTACAAATTTATGGATTTTTTAGAAAATTATTGAATTTATAATTATTAATATTGTGTTGGAGTCATGTCAAAATCATGTTAAAGACAATTTTTTTTTTTTCAAATTGGACACTTTACTCATACGTGTTGTACGAGTGTCATACGAGTGTCCATATCTGATACGTGTCTGACACGGGACACGTCTATTCCCGACTTCATAGCTGACAATTGAGTTAACTGAGAGATGAAAGAGTGAGAAATGTTACTTATGCAAGCAACATAGCAACTTCACCTCAACAATTGCAAATTATTCTCTGATACACACTTCTGGTTTAAGGTACTATTCTGAACAAAAGAGTTGGAAAAGGTGGAGTCGAAGGTCCTAAGGCAGAGTTTCGAATATCAACATTCATCCATGCATAGCCAAATTTCTCAATAGACAAAAAATAGTGTGCATCAAAGAATCCTAGTGGTCCCTGTTGAACACACAGTAAATTATACTCACTACAAAACTATTGTTGTATGAAGTTTCTATGTTACTATCTTCACTTTTACATAACTATTCAAACTCTTTCTACTAGTAGATTTACTTAATCATCTAATAATATTTTCTTATGTATAATCACGAAAATAAAATTAAAAATTGGAATTTTGTGTAACTAAACAAATTCTTTCTACTTGATGACTAACTTAATTATCTAATTATGTGATTGCTAAATTTTGAGTGCTTTAAAAAAATTATACAAAAAAAAAAAATGGTTCAATTATATGCAATTTCAAAATCCTAGGAGTTTTTATTAGTGAGAAAACTTTTAGTACAACATGACCAGTATTCAGTTACGAACAGAGGTCATTTCCAATGAATTTGTAATAATTTATTCACAGTTAACAACATTCTAGTACTTCTTCAAATTTTAGTTAATGTGGATTTGAATTTCAATTAAAAAATTAAGTTGAACTGAACTCCATTGAAATTGAAAATTATAGTAGCAACAACATATTATGTAGTTTTTACCATTTAAATTTGAAAAGCAAATAGTTGATTAACATTTGACACGTGTTGGACACGTGTTGCTAAATTAGACACGTGGTGGTGACAAAAATATCCATGAAATAGTATAAATAAATTCAGCATCGAACGCAATTCAGACCTTTGTATTATATATTTATATATATATATATATATATATAGCATATGGTTAGATGCAAAGAGTGATGAGTAATTTTGAAGAGTAAAAATGGCATCTCATGATGAGACCAGTGCTCAAACTCAGGTAAACAACTATGTATTATATGGTATTTCATGCAACCTTAAACCTTTTCATTCTTCTTAACAATGTCTTGTTCTTATTTATACGTATAAAGAGTGATTTAACTATCATGGATCAGGAGAAGAAGAACCAAGCTGCAAAGGAAAAGGCCCAAGAGGAGAATGATGAAAGTAAAGAACGGGCCTCTGAGATGGGCCGGTGTATGAAGGAATGGGCCCAGTATGGAAAGGAGAACACTGGTACCGGTGGGTTCTTGCAGCAAACTGGGAAAAAGGTCAAAGAAATGGCGCATGGTGTTTCTGAGAGTGTGAAGAACAGCTTTGGTATGGCCCCACAGAACGATGATGAAGATGAAGAGTACTATTACTACCCAACCCAGCATCGCAGAGAATAAACTTTCTTGAATATAGTTTATGACACTGAGAATCTTTCATCGTATGAACATAGATTCTTTTGTTTTGAACATGTGATTAAAATGTTTCTTATGGCTTGAGTTTTCTTCAGCTATTGCTATTTTATTGGGTGTTTTTATATGAATTCATTTTTATGAAGCCTTCATAAATTACTGAGTTTCATGACCTTGATCAATGATAAAATCATATCATTAACAAATCATCTAGGAAAAAAATGTAGAAAGAATGGATTTGAGGGACCCAAAAAATTATCTCAAAATAAACCAATAGAACATCTTTTCACTTCAAAAATGGAAGTCTGTGACATTGTGTAGAACATTTCAAAATTGTGAGTATTAGTATGTGCCTAAGCAAATGCATACAACACTTGTGCCTTAGACAAGTTTTGAGAAGAACAAAAAGACACTATCAATCTTCTTCCATCATTTCACTTGCACCATCAAGTTCTTGTTCTGATTCTTCTTCATCGGTGATATCTTGGCCAGTTTCCATGGCCTCTTCATCAGATTCTTCTTCACTGCTATCCTTGTCCTCAAAGATAACTGGAACTATTTCATCTTCATCGTCCTCCTCATCAATAACCTGTTCCAAAGAAGACACTAATAATAAACACAGGTTGATCCCAAATTTTGCTAAGTACTTGCAAACAGATGAAAGAGGCTTACCCCTGAGTAAAGAATGTCTAAGCAACTTGAGAGTTGGATGGCAGATTTAAAAGTGGAGACTCTAGACTCAATCAGCTGCACACACAAAAAGAATCAAATAAGGAAAGAGCCATTGGTGCAAACATTATCAACATTTAAATGTTCTCCTACAAGCATGTCCTATTAAGTGCTTATTAAGTGACATATTAAGTGCTTATTGAGTGGATTCACCACACTGAACTCACTTGATACAAAGAGTTCAAAGCTTTCAATGAAGATTCCTGGGACAATATTCCGCTAGCATGCTGTAGAAGTAGATACTTCAACCACGGAAGCGCACAAGCCAAGATTGCACCTCTAAAGCAAAAGAAAAGTAACATTTATTTAGAATTAATCAGGAGTCAGTACAAAAGCTCATAGCTAAAATGTACATTACCTAGATTCAATAATGGATATGAGGGAGTATAGAAGTTTGAGGACGTTGGATGGGTTCAACTGAGCAATTGACTTTCTAATAACCTGCAAAAGGAGTTGTTGCATCAAGCATAGCTCTTAATAAACTGAGCAAGTGAAGAACATCCATTCAAGTATACATAAACTCCAATAGAAATAGAAGAGAAAGACAACCTTCTCATCTTGCGTATACAAGCAATCTAGCAAAAGGGTGCGATCATCAGCATTTAATGCTTGCTTAATCAAAACATGTACAGAGTCTGCACTTGGAGGCTTTACTGAGACAGAATCTTCTTGTTCTTTGTCACTCTTGAATTTGTTCTCTTCCAGTAAACTTAGACTAGCAAGTTTCTCTCCCATTGTTGGCTCATCCAAATCATTATCAAGGAGAACTCCTTTTGCAGCCTCATGTTGATCTACATTAAACGTGGTACAAGAAATACCAATCAATTCTTAAATACAGAATACACACTTCTAAGAATTGGTGGTTCTATGGTTCATCATGCCAAAGAGTAAATTTACATAAATCCATCAGTGAATGGTTTTAGTAAGACTATTAGACCTGAACACGAATTTAAGGAAATTCAAACATCTTACATGTCAGCGGGAAATTTGTTATAAAAAGATACCCTTTTTAGTTCAGAATCATGTCATGCAAATCATAAGTACAACAAAAGAAAGGTACTTCACAAAATTCAGGAAAAAAAAAAACCGTGTATAAAAATAAGCTCTCAATTTCAAAGGGTGCACGGCCTAGAAAATAAGATCCAATAACATGTTACTCATGCTGAGTAACAACTTGAAATATTACGGTTCTTACCTAAATCCACCACGTCAGTCGTAACATCAGGATCAGATGGTGCTTGCCTTTTTTTAGTTTTCTTGCTTTCCGTTGGTATTGCTGCTTCCAGTTCCAAGTTAGGGCAACATATATAGGAGTTTCAAAAGTTAGAAGAACATATAGGCACAGACAAAGTTGGTATTTAAGATTTAGTAATTCTAGCAACACAGAATTAGAATCACCTAGAATTTAAAGAAAATGAAGCAACAAGGACAGTGTAAGAAAAATTAAAAACATAATGGGTTTATCATACCTTTGCTGGAAGGACTATCATGCTGATGAACAGAATCAGTCTCATCTTCTACATTTAATACTATAGTCTCCCCTGAATTGTTAATATTTACGACACTAAACTGAGGATGATCTACAGAGCAATAAGTCACAAGAGCTTTAACTTGTTTGTCTTCCTCTATAGGTTGTAATCTGGATGCAATAATTGAGGTTTGCCTTTTCTTTGAACTTCCCCCATTTTCCTTGTCTGTTTCAACTATTTTGGTCTTTGTGGTTAGTTTAGTTGGTTGTATCTGATCTTCGGAGAAAGCATTCAAATTCCAAATATAAGCAGAACCTCTACCACTAACTGCCAAAAGAACGGTAACTTCTTCTTTATTGTAACCACAACGGCAGTCCAAAGCTACCGGAGGATGCCTTATGGGAAGTGTAGGACCTCTACTTACATTTCCTGAACTTAAATCACATTTCCAAACATGAAGATGTTTACCCTCAAAATCTGATGCAACTAAATTTTTGGCATCATTGGATATAGAAATGTGCTGTACATTTTCCTGTTGAAGAATAAAAGTAAAGCATGAGGATGCTTGTACTTGTAAAAACAAATATTCATATCCAGAATAAGTAATGAAGATTACCAAATCATTGGGGAACTTCAGAACCTCTTTCCCAATTTCCCAGCTTATAACCCGTATTTTAGAGCTCACAATAGCTAAATATTTTTCATCTGGAAAATAAGTAAAATTACAAGTGTCAAATGTCATGCAAGAAGAATAATGATTATAATGGACCAAGCTCCCAATGGAATAAAAGAACTCACCATGTGAGAAAGCCAGAGAAGTGATAGACTTTTTTGAGACTTTAAATTCCTTTAAAAGCTGTCCTGTTTCTGAATTAACCTCATATGCCATCCCATTTCGTCCAACAATGCGAAGAACACGACCTTTATTTGCAAATGAAAGTCCACAGATCTCCCTGTACGATGATGAGAACAATTATTACAACAGATTAATATAAACTACCATCTTAGTCTCACTTGAAAGCATAAAAATAATATATGGATGTTCACATGACAGGATAATGTCAAGGCATTATACAGTTTTCAATTTGAGAAAGAAGTACATAATCTGTATATTAAATGTAGATTCCTATACACCATAGACCAACATAAAAAAACACAAATATTTATTTATACTTAAGCGAATGAACAACAAAAACATTAGCTTTATCCCACTAGATGGTGTTACGCTGCTTCATGAGACTCGGTATAAAGCCAAATTCTCAAAGGTATTATCCATCATAATAATTTCCTTAAATGTCATCTTTGGTCTCTCAACCCTTTTACAAATGGTGCAAAACCATGTGATCTAGTGCTTCCAATGTCCTTTGCACATGTCCAAACTACTATAACTAGGTGGTCATATCGATATTTCTCCACATGGGAACATATTCATTTATGCTTCTACTCCTTTCTTTTCTTTAAATCCCAACATTCATCAACATAAAGCAGAATGACTAAACAATAAATAAACCAATGATATGTGAGTCCAAGTCTCGTATACAGGGACCAAACATTTAAGATTTGGTCCCTATTCTTTGTAAATTAATTTTCATAAGGGGACAGGAAAGAAAAAAAGAGAGGAAAATTTATAATTAACATGGCAAAAAGAAAAATGAAATGACAGTAATACCCGGGATAGCTGGTAATCAACTTTCTCTCACCAGTGGAAACATCAACAGCAAGAACTCTTCCATCGATTGTGCCAAGGGCTAATAAGAAGGTTCCCTGTTCTTTTCTAAACTATTACAAAATAGCGCAATCCACATCAGGGTAAAATGTATGATTCTAGTGAAAAAAGCACTAGTGATTAAAAGACTTTTCCAAAAGCTCATACTACCTTTTTTCCTATGTAACTTGATGCAATACAAGAATAACGAAGATCATTATCTCCATCTGATGGCTTCCACTCTGCTAACAAATGTCCAGTGCTTGTGTTCCAAATCTGAAAATTATAGCATGGTTTTCTGTTACAAACAAAACATCCAGTGCAAGTTGACAATTTAACACCATTCTACCACACCAAAAATCGAAAATGTCATCCACAGATACCATCGGGACCATTTAGAAAAAACAATTTTAGCAAATGCAAAAGGAAACACTCATAGGAAATATACTTCCAGAGTAAGTTAATAATAATAATATAAGGATCATAAATTCGAAGTAAAGGCAATCTGATATGGTAACACAAATTGCAATTCAAAACCATCCACAGTTAGTGCCCAAGAGGGAACCTTAGAAATTTATCTGGGAATAGTTTAGCAAAATTACTAACAAATATCATATTTAAAGAGGGGGGAAAAGATGAATTTACTTTGGCCGTCCCTTTGGCAGACAAAATAGCAGCATAGTCCCCCTTAGGAGTGAAAGCAGTGAGAACATGTTTCTTTGCTTCTCCCTTCCCCATTTCACTGAGCTTCTTACAAGGAGACAACTATGTAGAGGCACGTAAACAGTGAATGAGCAACAGCACCTATATCATAAAGCCAGTCAGCACTACATAAAGATAACAACTTTGCAGTCATAGAAAATCATTAGACTAACTGGGCCGCTCAATCGTCGCATAACAAACACAAATAACCGAAATTCCAACACCAGAGCAAAGTGGTGAAGCTAATCCAATAAATCACAGAACTTTACAAGTTCCACATATTGAAGCAGCATTTTGAAAAAAAAAAGGAAAAAACTTATGTTTGCACACAACATATTAGTAATCAACGGGGTTTAACTCTGAGGAGAACAGCACGAAAATGAGGCAGAAAAATTTGACGGAAAATTAATAATTACAAAAGAGAAAGTGAAGGAAAGGACGAAACATAAAACCTAAGCAAACTGAACGAAAATATGTAAGGGGGAAATCGATCAAAGGAGAATACTTCTGATAGAAGGCGTTTTCAGGCAAGAGGCTGCGGAATGAATACCCGAGGAAGAAAGAAAAAGGGTTTTAGGTTCTGGGTTTTGGAACAAGTAATATATGCAGGGGCATTTTTGACCTTTCAAAGCACTAGTTTATAACTTTCTATTTTTATTTTTTAATTCTTAAATTTTTTAACTACACGGCATTCAAAAGGCAATTGCAGTGTTCGGGAGCATTCAGGTTTTTGTTCGTGGGTTCATTCAAATGGCGACATCCTTGTCAAACATGTTCTTCAAGGGACTCGCAAATCGTTCTTTCGGCAGGCCCGTAAGATCTTCAGCCCTTATCTCGTATGCACGATTAATCGTTACGTAGTCTATTTTTCGCATCTATTTTGTGCGAATTATAGAAAAGTTGCATTCTTTACGCAGCCTTATGTAATGGGCATCGCTTGTTTTCTAGATCTTTGGTTGTTTATTTGTTTATTTATTATTTTGAATCAATTTTGGTCATTTTTCCTTCTCCATTTAACCTGGTTAATAATCTTGCTTAGGTTGCCTTTATGATTATGTAAGCCTGCTTCATTATCGGCTTTTGAGTTGCCCAAAATTTTGGAGATGGTGCTGTATATATAAAATTGCATTATGTATGAAAAAAAAATAAAAATCAGTGCCAACAGTTGTTGGTTAGTCATTGAAATTGTCAAACTCCATGTTGTAATTTTGTTTCTGTAACTTGCCTCCTTTAACGTGGTGACAGTTAAATGGGTTGCTTTATTGCACAAGATACTCAACTTCTGTATCAAATGATTCTGACACGCATGATGACTTCAAGCCAGCTAATAAGCTTGAGGATTCTGGCATTTCTTTGGCAAATGTTATTGAGCAGGTACTGGATATATCAATCAATCTTTTTCCCAATTTTTTTCCAACGATGTTGAGTGATCTGTAGCTTGAAATTTTGGTCACCGATTAATATGTGCAGGATGTCAAGGATAACCCTGTTATGCTTTACATGAAAGGTGTGCCTGATATGCCACAGTGCGGTTTTAGTTCACTTGCTGTTAGAGTTTTGAAACATTATGGTAAGTACTACTAAAACTATATGTTGTGCACTATAACAGCTGTATGCTCTGTAGTTGTCTCTTTATGGAGGAAGTACTCTGTTTCCCCATGTTAAAAAATAGTGTTTTTCAGTATGATAACCAGTTTTATAATGTTTAATTAGTTGTATTATATGACACTACAAATACAAAAAGTTATATATTAAAAAGGAGCGTGATACAGCACAGACAAGGGCTTGTTTTTCTTGGGAGATTCTTGGTGTGGATGGACAGTTTCTATGTTAATGTTTGAAAAGCCTTAAAATTATGCGACTTTAGCATCAAGAAATTCAACCTATAAACGAAGTCTATTCTCAACTTGGATGACGTTGCGTTTCTAATAAAGCAAGATGGCAGATGACTTTACAGGGGCCAGTCTGTTGCTGTATTCCTGTGCTCCATAGTTTACTCTCTAATTTAGTTTAATGCTATCATTTAGAATTCAATACCATAATTCAGATGGAAACTCTTTTACACACTGTAGGAAAAAAGAAAAAAAAAAAAACAATGGAAGAATTAAGCAATTTAAGATCATATTTGGGCTCTATCTGTATATCTGCTTCTCTGGAATTTAATTAAAATGATATATATGCTTATACTATATTTTCTGCTTGCTGATACTTTTGTTCTTTTCTTTCTCCCCGGTGAAGTTTTAAAAGTAGTTTGTTACGAGGTGAATTCACATGACTTGATAACTGTTCTGTAAATTACTAATATCATTATTTTGCTCCTGCAGATGTTCCTATAAGCGCAAGAAACATTTTGGAGGATGTTGAGCTAAAAAATGCTGTAAAAGCCTTTAGGTAACTTCATGCTTGTTGATCTTATATGACTATTATTACTCTCTGCTTCCTAACATATTGCATATATGACTGGGAACAACATCAGTCTTCTAGAATTGTATTACTAACAAAGAATCAAACCTAAGAAACAGTGCATATGTAAAAAACTGTGCAGAGATTAATCTATGTGGTAACCAAATTTTTAACTACCTAAGCTAACATGATGAGAAATCTGTAAAACTGAATTCAGAAAGTAAATTCAAGAATGTAAATGTGCAAGGAACAGTAAACCAAGGTTTTCATGCTAGTCTTTTCTTTATATTGATTCTTTCTCCCTAACCTATTCTCAAATTTTGTTGCATTACTTGTTGGGCTAAATTTATTGTTTGTTTCCTTTCTTTGTCCTCTCTTTATTTTTTGTAATATAGTAGAGATTGTGCTATTTTTGAGCATTAATATTTGATCATTCGATCATTAATATAAAGGGTGATATTATTCCTTAGGAAACCAAAGAATATTGTATCATTGTAACTAGTAAAAAACCTTCTGAATATGAAGGTGAATTGAAGGGTTTTACAATTACTGTTTATGATAAATAAAAAGTTTAAAGTAGAATGAAATAAGAACGCACCCTTTAATGCCAATGAAATTTAATGTATGAGTTCCTTGCCAATGAAATAAATCAAGGTGAGTTTGAGAATCAAAATTTGGTCTCCTTTTCTTTGTGAATCTGGAGCAATTTAATAGTGTTACCTTGTGAGTTTTACCGGTTGTCATTTGTGTTTCCTTCCATTGAATCCTGTAGTCTCTGACCATCAAATGTCTGCATCTAGTGTGATGTAATTGTAGAAATGTATTTGTAGATTTATTTCATTTTTGGGTTTCCATTTAGTGTGATAAACACGAGCTAACATTTGACTGGTCCTTGAGCATGGTACCACCACATGTAAGGTGGTTACAAGTTTAATAACCAGTTTCCTTTTAAAGTTTAATAATTAATGAATAAGGAAAAATTTTGTATTACATCGTCTTCTTGTTCTTTCCATGCAGTCACTGGCCAACGTTTCCTCAAATTTTCATCAAGGGAGAGTTTATTGGTGGATCGGATATTATTCTCAACATGCACCAGGTTTGTTCCCGTTTAAATGCCTTTCTTTTTTCTACGTGTGGCTAGTATTATTTTTGTAACAGACTGTTCAATAATATTTTATTTCCTTGTAGACTGGTGAATTGAAGGAAAAGCTTAAAGATGTTACTTCCGAGAAGTAAACACACGCCTAAGGTAGTGAAGTTTTAAGAGATGTAGTAGTTTACAACATCTTCATGCCAACTGATGTGAACTTTTTAAACTTTTTTTTTTCTAGATTATATTCAAATAAGAAGTTTCGACATTGTTGTTTGTAACCATTTTCTTTTTCTTTTTCCTCTTGGTTTCATTGCTTTAATTTAAGATATATGAAGTAAATAAGAGTCAGGACTGAATCTGTTTTATAGCGTATGGATTTGGAGGCTGTTACAAAATAAAAATCAAGTGTCTGAATTAACTTTCGCCATTCTCAAACACCTATTGATACATGACTTGTGGATTGATCTCAACGTGCAATGGAAGATGTTGGTTACTTGAAAACAAACTCATATACTAAGTAGTTTACAGGATTTTATAGCTCCAACAGTCCATGCAAGCATTTTACACTAACCCAACCCCACCAAAAGGAAGAAAAAAACACTCTGAAATTGATAAATAACACTACTAAGTACCCTATATTACAACAATTGAAACAAAATCTTTCCAACAGTACAACTGACCCTGTCTCTAGGTACTGTGATAATGTGAAGGGAGATTACTGCTTGGTAAACACATTCAGGTCTTTATTTCTCAGCAACATAACTAAAGGAACGCAGAAGACTATTCCTCCTATACCAATACCATATTATATATACTGGAAAACCATTTTGTGATGTAGCCACTCGTTATGTTATGTTATTCATGAGGATCCCCCAAGCCCCAGCCTTGAGTTAAGCCAATTGGAGACCTCATCCATCTCCCTTGGAACAGTATAATGACCAAGCCTGCACCCAAAAAGTTTAATCATTACTTTAATTGATGTGTGATTCATTCGAAATTGGGTTATTTCTGCTCAAGAAAGAAGTCTTACCCATCATAGGATTTGAATGTAATGTATCGAAACCCTGCTGAACTTAAGGATTGTGCTGATTTCTCTCCGTATTTGTAGAGGACTACATCATCACCTACAAGGTGAATTTGGAATAGTTAAAGTGGTCATCATTTGAATAGTTAATCATGCAGAAGCTCTACTTGGCATAGATTACAAAACAATTTTGCGTGCATCAGGAAAAAAAATTCACAGCAACTATTTATCAATACAAGCTTTTAGTCCAATGAAACAAGATAGTGGTAAGCTTTTAGTCCATACACAAAACATGGTTCAATATTTAAACATAACTCACTTCACTTAAAAATCAGTTTTTCAAAACCAAATTCAATGCTGCAAACTGTCACATAAGCACATGCTAAGATGTATGGATACATACTGATTCCATGGCCCAGCAAAAGAGGTAATGAAGCAGCTCTCCTTCTAGCTTCATGTGACACTTCAATTTTGTTCCTTAAGCTCCTACATAAACAGAAGTTTCCAACCATTAGCGTGTGGCTACATTGACCAACAACATATATACACATGATTTAATGTCAGTGAAATCATACATTGATCCAGGAAGCCAGCCACTCAGTCCAACAACTGCTCTTAAGTTCACTGGATACGGGATGCCATTTCCATACCTTCCCATGGCAAAACAAGTTGCAGAGTATTGAGCTACTGCAGCACCCATACTGAAGCCTCCAATTCCAACTTTCACTGAGAAAAAAAAAATCCATGTCTTGTTAGAATGAATTAATCTGCCAAATATCAATTACAAATCCCAAATTGGATATGCTTAAAGGAGCAAATGTAATAAACAGCCTACGGATTAGAGATTGACGAATTTCTTTATCATTTTTCCTTTCACATGAATGATGTCACAGATGAGGAAAATCTATTCTCATATATTGAAAAATACTTGGGAAATGCTTAATGTCTTGTTTGCATAAACTTATTAGTTGGCATCTTACACAAAAAGGCCCAAAAACTTCAGTTTCTGCCTTTTAGTTAAAAATAAGTTGCATATCTCAGTGTTTGGAAACATTATATGAGAAAGCTTTCATAGAAGTTATAAACTGATATAATTTATATAGGAGAAACTCAATTCATTTTCCTTCTTTTATTTCATGACAGAAACTTATTCAAACAGAGTCTAATTGTTATTCAGCTTATAAATTACCATCAGCTGGCTCTGTTAATAACAAGTTGGCAATGTGTGCTGCTGAGGAATCTAAACCCTCCCAGTCATCTGGACCATCTTCTGAAAGTTCTCCCATGTCAAACCCTGATCAATGTTAGATAAGTAATGTTTAACTAGAGGAGTTGGCTTACTGTAACACGGTGCTTATTAAATAATCAGAATGAGTAAAGTTAAAATAGGGGTTTATTTAATATTACATGCAGTGCAGGAAAAACCACCAAGTATTGTTACAGGGCGGGTAGGAGCAGTTGGGCAAATCCATTTTATCTGCACCATATCAGATCATAACCAACATCATATATTTTGTACAAGAGAATAGATTCATCAGAATATTATAGGGATAAAGTGAGAATACGTGCGTACAAAAGCAAACTAGGAAAGTTCATTTCTTACATTTGGAAGTGGAAGAGATTCCAGCAGCTGATATGAGCTGCAAAAAATCCAAGCTCAAGATTTTTATTATGCTTGTCTCATTAAATAGAATCAGAGAAGAATGCAAACGTCAATTAGGAATACACAGATTTGTAAGATAAAAATCTGAATGGTATTTTCAGTCACAACACAGTAAATACAGTTGAAAGAAAAATTCTGTAATATGTTAGTTTTTCTGTCATATAAATATTCTATGTCTAAATAAAGTCTTGTCAAGTTACTCATATTAATAGAGAAAACAAATGATCCTGTGGTCCCCTAATTGAGAATCTAGTATATACTCTTCCAAATCAAACTTTAAATATAACTTTTTCCAACAGAATTTATTCTATTTAGAATCTCAACTGAAAGAAACACAACACTGAAGGATACAACACCTAAAAACACAAGTTTGGATCCCTTAGTTATATATGAAGAGTGTTATCAAATGTACTGTCCACACTTAGCTCATAACTCTGAAGGAAAAGATCATAATGGTAAAACAGAAAGTGGATTTAGGTGAAGAAAAAATAACAATGAGGAGATAATATAGAGGAGGAAGAGTGGACAAGCTTTGGAAAAATCAACACTAGTAAAAGTACACCACATGCCTTGTAGGTGAATGAGGCATATAACAATAGCAGAAGTTAAAGATATGACATCCATACCTCAAACCATTGTCACCAAGACCATGCAGCCAAACTATAGTGGCTTGGTGTTTTCCTTTTGGCCTCACCACATGTGTCTTCCCAAACTCCAAACCTCTCCTACCAGTTCTACTACCTGCAAATGGCATATAAAGTTTTGAATATTGTTGATAGATTTCAAATATGGCACAAAAGTAAAGATGATCTTCAAATGGATCAAGCAAACTATCACTGATTACAGTTAAACAACACAAGAAGCTAGAACAAAAACAAAAACAAAAACAGATGCATGACTAGTAAAAATGACTTCCCAAATACAAGCATTTTTAGAAAGAAAGAGCTAAGGGAGCAACATGCAAGGTGTGAGGAAGGATAAGGAAAATCAAGAGGAGCAAAAGAACTAACCAGAGCCCATATGACAATGTGCATAGCTCATCTTGCTGTGACAAACAGTTCTCAGCACTCCCACCTGTTGAAGTGTGTGAAGGGACTATGATGAGGTTATGCAATGAAGAATGCAGAATGGTGATGCCTCTTTATACCCAGAAGGGTGAGGTGGAGTTGGAATAAAATGTGTATGTGTGTGTGCCTCCTTGTGTACGTGTAGTGTTCACACCACACCACACCAGCAATAGAGTGTGCCTAGAACCGCCTAAGAAAGCATCAATGAAAAGGAGAGGCATAGACAGACAAAAGCAGAAAACCTTTTATGGGCAAAGAGAATCCAAGCAGTGTAAAGCACATTCATCCATTTCTAAGGCACACAGCAAGGACAGAGGACTCGCACATAGAGAGAATCTATGCTTGTGGGCTGTGGCCAGAAAATAAAGATAACAGCAACAGCAGCTGAAGAATATTACTGAAAACAAGAAAGAATAACCGTGCTTGTAAAGATCATATTTGTTTATCAATTCCTGCTTGATTGATTGATGGGTACCCATTAACCTCAAACTAAAGTCTTTTTCTTTTCCTTCACTTTTTGTGTCCTCAAATTATCACAGACTAAAAGAAATTCCAGAAATAAAAATCACTGAGAATTGCTATTGGAAAGGGAACCGCAGCTTCTAGGTATTTTCCCCTACTTTCTAGCTCTTAACTCATAACATTTAAGCTCAGTAGTAACCTGGATCTCAAATTAGAAGTGACAAGAAAAAGCATGTAACCCTTTTGCTACATTTGCCTCTCTCTTACTTTCTTGCTTCCCACTACTCCTAGTTGCTCAAACCCCACTTGAAGAAAACTTTTGTTTCTTTATACTCATGACCAACTGCATAAGTCCAAAGCCTATAGCTTCTCTTCAGTAGTGCCAAAACAATAAACAAATAGATAAGCTCCTCAACACACTAAACACGTTAGATGAAAAAAAAATACACATCCTAGAATCTTCACCTGTTTTTTGTTTATGCATACGCATTAAACATTAAGCCAAAAGAAGCAACATTAACAAACAAGAAGAACAATGGAATAAAACAAGGCCATTGTTTACAAAATCTCATTTATAATTTATTAGTTGCAGATTTCGGTTTATCTTTTCTATGGTTTCATAGAAAAAGGCTTTAGTTGACTCTAACTTGGATACATACATCATACATTCCACCGGCCAGCTCTTTTATTTGGTTTATATATATATATTGCTTTTCTGTTTTCTTTTCATGTCCCCAAGTGGTGCAGATATTTGCAGCTTTGATTCTCACAGTAATAGCAAATATGTAATTTATTACAAAAAGTGGAGTGGCATATATCCATGCCATCCTCAGCAAGTTAAATTTGATGTGCACACTATGCATAAGTCAATGACTACATTCATTGCACACCACTATGTCTGTTCACCTATAAAATGCAGTTTTCATGGAAATCTTCAATTGCAATATGTGCTTCTTCTTTCACCTAACTGGTTAGTTGTTTGGTGCCGTTTGTCTTAACCTGTGAATCAACAATTCTAGTTGATATTCTCAATCTATGCATTAATTTAATCAAGCTCTGGAAAAAGAACCACCACCAACAATTTTTTTTCTCTCTTCCCTTATTAACTTTGATAACATGCATACATGAGAATGATAATTATTAATATGTATAAGACAGTGCTAGCACACTAACAGCAAGATTAACATTAAACTGATCATGATTGACTTATACCTCAAATTAGTTTAATTATGTCCCCCTTACATGGAAGATTCTACTTGGATGGCCAATAAATGGTTAGGAAAAGGTTAATATATGTGTTTTCCTCAAGTCATCCTTGGAAAAAGTTAAATGTGATTCTACTTACATGGCAGATTCTACTTGAATGGCCAATAAATGGTTCAGCACCTAATGTCTTCCTAGCTCAAAAAACTAAGTGTTTTCCCTAATATAACAACTCAGAATACCTTTTTTCCCCAAACTCCTCCCTGGCCTCACAATACAGTAAAAGAATAGCTTCAAATAGAAAAAATGATAATTAATAATTGCATTAGTTGAAGCATATGTGTCTGTTTAGGAAAAAGTTATGTTGACACTATTTTTGTCTCTTTGTGTGGCACCATGATTTGGCTGAAGAAACAAACAGAGTTGATTTAAGAGGGTGGATACTATGAAGAATGATGTTATGTTAAAAATTAGTACAGGTATGTTTACTACTGACAAGACTGTCTTAGGAACTGAATTATTATTAAACAGAATTTAACCATTATGTGTTTTTCATCTCAATCTAGTTTTTAATTTAAAAAAGAACTAATAACCTTAACCTTATGTTACCTTTTTTCTGTCATCAAACAACCTATAAATTATCCCCATTTTTTTGTCCCTTTTCCTTCCCAAAGCAAAGAAAACAGTAATCTTGAACAGTAAGTAGTAGCTTAAATAGGCAAATCTTCATAGCAGGGGAACATAATATTGAGCAGCAAATTAAAAAGCAGAGAAAATGAGGAAATTCCAAAAGTAGTGCAACTGGGGTGTGACCATTTTCATTTATTTTAGAGCTCTGGTTTGCAATAAGCTGGAATCCACAGAGGAAAAAATATTCTCTCATACTAATGAAGGAAGAAAACGATAGCAGCACAAATTAAAAACTTCCCTCTCCTTGGGAACTAACAAACAACAATTAACAAATTCAATTAATTGTTTAATCTTTTAATCTTGCAGATTACGCCTGTGGCATATAATATATGTTCATATATTATGATTTAGGCTAAGAAGCTGGTGCTAATCTATTGAGTAGACATTTGTGAACCATAATAAGTGTTTTTGTAGCTTCTAGCTTCACTTTCTGTCACTCACAACAACTATAGATTAAATATGAGATGAGGATAAAATAAATTACTCAATCTTTGTTAGGACAAAACGAACTTTATATATACTTTCATCAGAAAGCCACCCTCAGAAAAATGATTCTACTCAGATTCACTCATACCTATCTTTTCTCAGAATTCCCTGTTTTTTGCACTTTATTTTACATATTAATACACAAAAAATATGCAATACAAGGTAACATGTCAATGAAATGTTTACACCAGAAAAATTCTGTACGTAATTATGCATTATGCATGATTAATAGTAGTAATTTTGAAGCAAACCATGTCTGAGAATAAAAAATGCAGATAAAAAAATTGCAGAAAACAGAGTAGTGGTGTGCTTTTTGTTGTCATGTCAACTAATTGAGACTTTCTTATCTTCATTTTCTGTGCGAATTTTCAACTATCGAATCAATTGATGTGGCAGCGTTGATGCGCATTCTGTATTAAGTAAATTTTACGATACAACTTATGAATCTTTACAAGTGAAATAAAGTTGACATGAGATTTTTTTTAAGATGAAATTAATTTTATTAGTTTAAAAAGTGACGAGACATATATTAATTTTTTATTTTGAATTAAAAATAATTAATCGTCACTTAACAACATAAAATAATATATATTCTTCTCCTAACTTTTGTTGTGTTAAATGTAATATAATAATTCATATTGTAAATTCTTACAATCATAATAATTTTGTGTTTGTGTGAAAAATTAGAGAGGATATATGATTAATAAGCTTAAAACCCACAGCTTTGAAATGTATAAGTAAAAGGAACGAATGTTCTTATAATCGCATATAAATAGTTACATTGAAAATATTTTAAAAGTGTATTATCACTTTAAAAATTGGTGCTTTAAAAAGAAAAAAAAATGACTTTTATTTAATCAACGTTTGTGTTTTTTTTTTTAACTCACACATGAAAATATCTGTTCATTTGATATGTTTGTGGTTTTTTTTTTTGGTGTGGTATTAAATGTGGATCATTGGGTATTATAATTAATGGTCAATATTAAAATATATAAATTTAAAAAAAAAAATCAAATGACTTAGTAATATTATGATTATAAAAAAAATTAAGTTCCATAAATAATGGATTACTCATAAAAGTCACCTCTTAGTTGTTATAAATATCATATGCTTTTCCATTTTATTCTTCACTGTCTATTACAGAATCTATTGATATTAAGTGTTGAACTTTATATTGAATACCTTTATTATTACTTTAGTTTAATTATTAAACAGTGACATATTCAGCAAAAAAAAAAAGAATAACGTATTTTTACGGGATCTAAATATTCATTGATATGTTATATAATATAATAAATAATTATTCGTTAAAGTTTCTAAATCCATAAACAAATGATAATTATTTTAATTTTTTAAAAACTAATAAAGCTTACTCCTAAAAAAAATATTAAAAACGACATTTTATGAAATTTGACGTGGGTGTCAATTCTTATTCTATGTGATATAGTATTTAACAAATTACTCGTATAACTAACTAATTTTTCTCTCCCTTTTTTAAGTATGTTAGTGATAGGAAATATTGTCGATTTTATGGATAATTAATATCTGCTTTAATTTTAAAATAAAAAATATTCAAAGAACTTACGGCTATTAGGTCTTATCTTATTTTTATAAATTATTTATTTATAAGCTCCTAGCTTTCTTATCTTTTCTTCTCTATTATCATCATATTTGAAACAAATAAGACAAAATTATAAATTCTTTATCATATCTTCATAATAGAACAAACTTAAATACTATTGTCTAGAAAATTCTTGTCTAGAAAATTCAAAGGTTAAATATATTTTTGGTCCCTTAACTTTTAGTGAAAATTGAAATTAGTCTTTCTTCAAAATTTTAGATCAATTTAGTTTCTCATCTTTAATAAATAGATGAATTTAGTCTTTTTAATCAAATTTTGTTAAGTTTATTTGACACTTTAAACACGTTTTTAAGTAAACATTGAAGCAAAAATGAGTTAAACGATGTAGAAAACTCAAATATTATTATGAAATGCGTTTAAAATGTCAAATAAACTTAGAAAAAAATTTGGTTAAAAGAACTAAATACACGTATTTTTAAGAATTGAGGGACTAAATTAGTCTAAAGTTTCGAGAAGAGACTATTTTCAATTTTTATTAAAAATTAAGAAACCAAAAACATATTTAACCCAATTCAAAATATTAAAAGTAATATATATATATATATATATATATATATATATATATATATATTGTATTGATAAAAAGTATTATATATTGAGTATAGTATATGCCCCACTATATAAAGTTAAAAGCATGGTAAGAAGCTACTTATTTATAAATATTTAGGGGAGTTAGGTTGGGTTATTTGATGTGACACAGATTTGTATATGTGCATGTTTTGTCACTCACACTCATAAGAGTATCAAATTACACAACTATTTTGTTTTTTAATGGGACTTCTATCGATTAATAATCATTTTTTTTATGAAACCAATTGTACACAATAACCTCTTGCTCAAAAAAATAAATAATAAACTCTTCTGTAGATTATTGGATTGAGCGTTTTCTTACCACTTTGTCAAAAACTAAAGTTATTAGTCAGGACACAACTCTTTCTACTTAAGAGCATATGAATTCAAGTATCATGATTCGATTGTGACTCGACTTACTCAGCCTCCGCCACGAAACAATTGTCACCTGCAACATAGATGAACTCTCTCTAGTTACCATTTTTTCGCATACTATTTTATTAATAACAACTTGTTGGTTAATTTATAATTTAATTACGTGTGAAAAATATTGAAGTGCCTCTTGTATACATACAATGTTTATTTGTAACATAAAAGAAAAGAGTTGTTGCTAACGATTTTTTTTTTTCTCGTAACCAAGGTCACTTTCAAGTTTCAATATAAAAAATATTATTTTATATTTTAATTTTGTTGGAGAAGAGATGGGAGAGTGCTTTAAGAAGTAACCAAAGGTAAGAAAACAACTCTTTTTATACATGATAATAGAATTTATTCTACCTTTTATTTAATTTTCTAAAAAGAAGTAAGAATTTTATATATTAGAAAATTTTAACTTGAGTTCTTAATTATTTTTTGAGTTCTATGTTTGTTCTTATCGTGTGATTAAGAATAAATTCTTATGGGTTATGGTAGAAGAACTTCATTTACTTAACATGCAATTAACCTTTTTGTAATGAAAGAAAATAATAAGAGCAAGTTCTTTACATGCATTCTTGTAACGGAATTAATTTAATTTAATATAATTTCTCTTCAACTAAAGTAAAAGGTTTTCTATTTCACACAATCATTATATACTAATTATAAAAGAAATTAAATTACATGTTTCGTTACGCAAATGGTATTGATTTTACGTTTCATATTGTTAGATATTTAAAAGGAAATATATATTTTATATTTAAGTTATGAAGACTTATCGAAATAAACGTAATTAATTAGAAATTTCTTACACAATTTTTTTATAAAAACCTTTCATATAAAAACAAACTCTTATTTTTTATTTGATCATTTTTTATTTAATCTTTCATATAGAACGCTTTCTTTAACGAAAAAAATACAGAATTTTTGTCAAACTTATATAAATATAACCATATGTGTGTTAACAATTCAATATAATTTATTCTATGTGAGTAAAAAAAATGAAGATTTATTTATTTAAAAATATTAGAAGAAAAAATAGTTATAAAAATAAAATATTACTATGTGTATTTAGCCATTTTGTAAAGACTATAGAGATTAGCAAAGTAGTTAAAAGAGACATTCGAGTTTGTTTTGAAGATTACAAGTTAAGTAAATTGCATAGACTTAAGTTTTGAGTTTGTTTTGAAGATTACAAGTTAAGTAAATTGCATAGACTTAAGTTCCAAGTTATAGTTATTTCCTCCATACTTTTTTTTATAGTTGCTCTTCACTTTCCAATTTTATTTTTCAAAATTCTCCCATTTCTTCATGCTTACTTGGAATCCAACTTCATTCATATTTGATTTTGTCAAATTGATTACACATGACATCAATTGTCTCGTGACAAAAGTTAAGTGAACTGAATTACAATCGGATAGATTAAGGCTTTTGACTTAGTGAAGAAGAAGTATTAAGGCAAACTCAAAGCATAAGGTACAAAACCTTTTTTTTTTCGTTTTCTAAGATTATCACAGCTTCTATTTGGTGAACAACATAAATAGTAGTGTCGAGAATACATTGAGCGGTTAATTATTTGGTGAAATGTGAGAGAAGGAATAATACTATAACAGGTGGAAGAGGTTAATTATTTGGTTGGAGACTCCTTGTAACTTGAATTTGAAAGGAAAGTGACTAAATGTGTCCTTTGTCATTTTTAGCATGAGATTGTGTGTGATGATGCTTTGAATCAATTCCGTTGAGATGCCAATTACTTGATTTGGACTCCATTACCATTACTTCAATGTGCTTATGTTACCTTTATAAGGGCACTACTTATAAACGCCTCTAAGCATTTCGGATAAATCTTTCTAAGAATTAAGAATATATAGTTGTCATTTCAGTAGTTTTCAGTGCTTGCTTTGCTTTTTCTTTCGTTTATTTTGTTCCTCTCGATTACTTTCTCTCTCACTCGGTATAACCTTTCGCAATATTTTTCTTCTGTCCTTTTTTTTGTGAAAAAAAAAAAGTGTCGTGTGTTGTGTTCTGTGTATGCTTTTATTTCTACATTTTTGCAGGTGATAAACTATTTGATACTCTCCGGTACCACCATTTTCCCTTTGTTTTGACATAGTTTCAAATATGAACATATATTCCTTTTTCTATGGGAAAGTTAAATATTACTCGTGTCATGGTCGAGCCAAAGTTTCTGTACCTTAATTAGGAATATAAAATTTTAAACCTGCATTCTAATTTTTGGGATATAAACTGGAGACAATTACTATTATTTGTAATTGTATGATTTCACTTTCTCCAAAGAAATAAAAAAGAATTAAGGACTTCATGGCCATTTGTTCCACGAAGATTCTTGCAAAGATGTATTCACACTACATATATATACAATTTTTTAGTTAATATAGGTTGTAGCTTTCAACGACATATAATCACGAGTTGATGACGGTGTAATCAAACTTGTATTTGCTGTTTTCATTCACATTATTTGCATACTACGGATTCAACGTCTATTTCTGATGATAGATATTCTGTAGCAATGTGAACGTTCCAAATAGTTAGAACTAAGAAAAAACAAACAAACATTTCACATGGCCTTTCATGGGAAAAAAAGATTCTTCAACAAGATGATTCCTTTTAAGATATGATTAAGAGTTTTAAACAAGTAGAACTGATAAATAATAGGCTGAAACAAAATGGGGAATATATGATTAAAAACAAACACCTTTTAAACAAGTTGGAGTCATGTTCTTGGAGTTCATTCTATTCTGGCTCTCCCTGCTCCCTAAAACATAATCCCTTGGTGGTTCTGGAAATTCAAAAACAGTTAAGGAATCATAAAGTTCTATCAATTATTTAGCAACGAACAAAACAGTCTAACACCATGATAGCTCAAGAAAATGAGCATACAGCGTTCAAACAATCGCAGCATAAAGTTACAATCTCAAAAGTGGTCATACCACGAGGTATTCAGACAAATCAAAATCAAACATAGGCCACAGCATTTTGAAAGGCCGGAGTGTATGCTACACAATGTCTCTCCATGTTCCCAGAATTTATTCCAGATGGAAAATTGAATGATGAATCAATGGTGGTGATCATCATCGCCATGTCCATCGGGTGGTCCACCAGGTCCTACCACTTCAAGCTGTTCGGGGAAAAAAAGATAAAATAATTAGGGTCCATGTGTAAACAGTTATTTGATTATTTCCCATTAATGTTCTAAATAGCTGACAGGATATGAGAATGTTTGCTCTCGAAAGTTGGACACAAGACAGTAGTTCGGCAAAAACTAATGTGTTTCCGAAGCAGCCATCAACTCACATTACAATAAATATATTGATGACATTGGCAAAGAATAACATAAGTCAATTTCCTATAGATTTTCAAACTATTTTCTGGGATGTCAGAGATAATTCAGGAACTTGCTGTGCATTCGGCAAACAAATTGATTTGCTCAAGATGAGCAGGACCCATAGTTGCCAAACTTGTGGGTTTACAGGTGAATTTACATAAGTTAACGCATTGAGCCAGGATCAGAACAAACCAACTCCATCACAAACTTGTGCACGGTTGAACTCCAATGAAGAGCTTATATAGGACCATGCAAGCATGTTGAAAATAAAAATATTAAAAAAAATTGCTGCCAGTTCCATTAGTTTCATTAAAATGCCTAAAACTGCTCCCACGAAATTGCACTGTTTTCATTTGGGCTTCACCGATCTTTCTTGGCTATTTTGCATTTTCAGCTATGGCTCGTGAGTTGTGATCCTTCAGGTTTCTCTTCCTTTTTGAACACGTCTTCTTATTTAATGATAATGCTAGTGAAAACAAAGATGCTGAAAGATTGGAATTTTGAATATCTTCGATCTTTACTTTTACTTTGTACTTTTCACTTTATGAACTTTCATGTTTTAAGGTCCATTTGGACAAGCTTCTTCAAGAGAATTTCTATTTTGAGAAAAATATGAAAAAAAAAAAAAGTTATATGAGAAAATTTCACTTTATATACAACTTAAAAAACAAAATTTAGTGAAGTTATATGAGAAAGCTTCTCCAAACTAGTTTAAGCATTAAAAGTCAATTTTGACCAATGGAGAAGTCAATTTAGTTTTTCTTCTCATCTTTTTCTCCTAGAGGTTCTTATGGAAAAACTTGTCCAAACAGGCCCTTAATTTGATCACTGTCACACTTTGTCCCATGGGTGTTTTGTTAAAAAGTTAGAATGTTGGCATTGTATTGTTTTATGGCATTACATTTGATGTGGAAACTATGATTAGATTATTATTTAGATTAGACTTTGGACTTTGTATACCATGATTATGATTTCTTAATACTGTTTTTGTTACAAGCCCTACATAAATATAAATAAGATATAAGAGTTTAATAATCTTATCAGAAGCTTACAAAATTTTGATTCAAATAAAAGGTTTTGTTGATTTAGTAACTTTTGTTTTGAAGTCAAAAATAGGTCCTGAACTTACATGCAATTGGAAGAGCTCTATTGAATTATTTGGGATTATTATCATCATCATTAGAGGGAAAACTGATGGGTGTTTGTTCTAAGTGACTTATAAACGACCGATCAGCTCTTAATCTATTATTTCAATAAGTTTCTCATACAACACCAAAATAACGATTATTACATAAGCTCTCATGTTGTAGTAGCTAATGGAATAAGTTTCTAATTTGTTCACCCAAATGTACCCTTAGATCATCTATGTTCTGGATGATAATAGAAATTCAACGTTTGAAATACATACTTAGTTAAAATTGAAAACCTCTCATTTTCCCATCAACTATTTTAGAATATCTTTGGGCTAAAATGAGAATTATCTCACAGCAATAACTAAAAACACCAAAATTGTGCAACAAATCAGATAATCATATTTAAAACAAGTCAAGGAAATTAGATTGTGGAAATATTTGAGTTATTAAGGGAGTTAAAAACTGCTCCAGATATATTTTATAGGAGCAGCCTCAGCTTGACAACAACCACTAAGCGACTGTGCTTGACAATCAATTATCAATGCGCACAGTGAAGCACCCAACTAGAATTTTCGATCTAAATACCTAATTATCTTGGCATTCAACTCCATCTCTGTCTAAAGTAAAAGCACATGTTATAAATGATTCATTGATTCTACACTCATCACAAAAATATTACGCAACAGTATTAGATATTTTAAATATCATTGTGAACTTACAACAAAATACTGTGCGCACACAGGACATTCATGAGGCTTGCCTTTCTCCAGCCAAAACCAGACAACATCATGCTCATCCTCTGCAATAAAAACAAGTTGTTCACCCCGTCATTAACACCACAACCAGAATTCAAGAATTTCTCATCACGATGGGATGAAATCTTCATACAAATTAAGAGAAACAAGGGATATTTTGATGCTCACCGCCTTCACCGCCTGGGCATCCAACTATCCTTTTATCATAGTAAGATTTTACAATGGCAGGTGCTTCCTATGAACCAAAACAAATAATGAAAGCAGAAATAGATGAAGCATTAATAAAATCACTATTAATATTATGGAAATGTGAGTGAATCTGACTAAACTATTTGGTAAGAAATAGAGAAAGAAACATGAATACTTACACAGGCAGATAGCTCATTCAATCAAATGAAAGGGAAAATATTAAGAACCTTATGTAAGATACAATGAGAAGGTATAGGATACGAAAAGCTCAGACAACCTCAGATGATAAAATTTCACCAATTGATGCAAATATATCAGTGTCTGTGTTAACAGCTACATTGTTATCCAAGCTTAGCTAAACGAATTTCAGTGACTTCAAAATATTATGCATCAACGCTTTCACACTTCTCTCCTGGACTAAAACCTCACTAAGCGCAAGGATTATCATTTACTGACACAATGGTTTATGACAGAGTACCACAAGCTTTTATATCAACAGGTTATGAGGAGCTTGCTTCTAGATGTAATCTTACACTAGAAGAAGAAATACTCAAGTTTTTCACAATCAAGACCTCTTCACATAATTGCGGTACTACAAAAATATGGTCATACCAACATTCCAATAAGTAAATTCCAAGACTCAACAGTAACAGCAACGCTTGTTCAGGTTATGCAGAGATAGTCACATGTAGTGTGTACACCCTGGAGGGGGTTTTACCAGGAAATAGTGCATTAGAAGGTTTCCTAGCCTTCAAATGGAAAACTCCTGCACAAGCATAAATCTCAAACAAAAGATGAAATGAAAATCAAAATGAACATCACTTATGGACTCTTATAGTTTTCCATGGCGAAATCAATGCTATTCCTAGAAAACAAACTTATACATTAGTTAAACTACAGTTTAAATAGAGAAGCAATAAGACTGACCTTTGTGCCGAATGGACCTTCGGGATGGTCTATTTCAAGAATATCCCTTCCCTAATCAAAAGAATCAGATATCAGTTAGAACAAAAAACAACAATGAGAACCTTCCTTCAAATGCTTGGTTTAAGTCAAATTGTGTACAGGAAATAACACTTTGCTTAATAACTCTTTCTTCAATACTTTACCCTTAACCATAAGGCTTGTGTGTGCGTATGAAGAATAAATAATCTAGAATTATTAACAAAATCCGCAAAAATAGCGCACTGAAAAGAATAAGGAAACACAATATGCATTTGATTGAATCGAGCGAGCGAGGGAGAGAGGGAGAGAGAGAGAGACCTCGAGCTCGGCTTCAAGCTCCTCGCGCTCGTGTCCGGTAGCGATAGGCATTACATCCTCGACCTTCTTCTTGATCGCAGTAGCATCCTCTATGAGAAGAATAAATAAGACGAGTAAATCGATAAAGCAATTGGAGAAAGAGAAAATGAAGAAAGAGAAAGATAGAGCACCAGATTGAGTTGAGAAGTAGCGGTAGGAGCGAGAAAGAGCGGAGAATCTGGCGGCGGCGGAAGCAGATCGGGGAGTGAGAGAGGAGGAAGAAGCGGCGGCTAGGGTTTTGAGCTGAGAAGAGAGAAACCTCCGCAACATGTTTGATCTCAGGTCGCACCCTTCCTTGAGTCAGCCGAGTCAGAAAATTAGAAATGGAGTTGTTGCCTCCTGCTACTTGCTTCACTCTAGATCGTCGCTTCTCTTTCTCTTCGGCTATCTTTCGATTGCTCCTAACCCATGGAACGCTCAAAATTACAGTTTTACTACATTTTATTATTCCATATTTGGATTTATTTTATTTCAAATTTTAATCTTTGGAATTTAGAAAATAATCATTTATGATAATTTTAAACAGTTTAATTAGTCGGATGATATTCACTTTCACTCATATGTATCAGTTTAGTATCCGCTTTCAGAAAATATGTCAATCTAGTTTCAACTCTTGAAAATGTGTCTTAATTAGGTTCCTTTCAGACAAAACTTACTAAAGTCGTTAAATTAATTCATGACTTTTAACATTAAATTTTAATATAAATATCAATACTTTATCTTGTAAGTCATTTTATCTTGTAAGTCATTTTAAATATCATTACCGTTAACTATATTAATAATTTTTTTTCTGAAAATGACCTAATTAAGGCATCTTTTCAAAAGTTGGGACTCAGTTGACATTTTCTTGAAAACGGATACCAAACTGACGACACATCTAAATAAAAGTAAGTATTATCCGGCTAATTAAACCTTTTAAATAACTTCTTATTTAGTAAATTTAGTGGAGGTGGTAATTCACAAATTTAATTCTATGAGGTATTAGAGTAAGTTCTTTTACATTATTACTCTACAGTAATTTAAATATAAATTTTGAAATGATCCTTGCATAATTTTAAAGGAGTTAAAATGAAAATAATAAATTAACAGTGTTAAAGGTTGTTAGTCTATTTTAGTTAGTAGTGGCACTTAAATTAAGCTATGGAACAAATGGTGTGAGTCGGGGATTGACTTTGGCATGTGAGGAGAGAGAGACTTTCGATAAATGAAGAAATATGGAAATTGTTTAGGCCCAAGAAACACCGGGAAGAATTTTATTTTATTATTTTTTAAAAGTAAAATAATTTTAATAAAAACAAAAATAGAAACAATAATAAACAATTTATCTCTAATCCTGTGTAATAGATTTTTTCATTTTTCTTACATGTTTTTTAATTACTTTTAAGTATAATTATTTTATAATATATATATTTATATATATATATATATATATATATATATATATATGTCTAACTTTTTAGAACTATTTCATTAATATTTATTTTTTGATATATCTTACGTTGAATTGAAAAATAAAATAATTTTAAATATTTGTTTTTAACTAAAATGTTTAATAACAACTCGTATTATGTTTTGAAATTTTCAAAAAGTACCACACTTATATTTTCCTTAGTGTTAATAAAAAATAACAAAACAAGTGGTTTGAATTTAGTGAAGTATAATTTTTAAAATATTTTATTTTATATTCCAATTTTTATTATGAATATTTTTTATTCTTTATTTTATTTAGGATCTAAAGAATGAAAATGAGGGTGAAACTGATTACTAAGAGTAAAACAGTAAAACAACTTTAATAAAATGGTGACCCGTAACATTCATTTTTTTTTTCTAAAAATATTTAATTTATAACTCCAAATTATTACCAATTTTTACATTTGAATTGACTACTTATATTATTATTTTTTCCTTTATTTGACCGTTAAGTCTAAATAAAATAAAAAAATTACATAAATTACAATAATTATTTAAACATTGGTCGTGCATTATGTCGGTAATAGCAATGTGGGTTGGTCAACTTCCAGGCCTGCAAAAAAAAATGTATGGGTAGGGATGTCAAAAATATCCGTACCCGCGGGTATCCGCTGATAAAACCCGCAATGGATAGGAAACGGGTATTAAAAATGGATACTCGCTATCCGTGGGTACGGGTATTTTTGATACCCGCATGTTAATGAGGCGGGTACGGGTATTATAGTATCCGTACCCGTGGATACCCGTACCCGTGGATACCCGTACCCGTTAAACTTTAATTAACAAAAATACTCTTATATATATATATATATATATATTAGTAGAAAACATTCTGATATAATATTTTCTAAGTTGCACACCTTATCTTCTTCGGTCTTAATTCTTCTAGCTTCAACTATTAGTATGTTGTCTTCTTTCAAGTACACCCCTTGACATTCTTCTCTTTTCCTTTTTTGAAATTGGATATATACATCAAACTCTAGATAAACAGTGACATTTATAGTATGTTTGTTGTTAAATGATGAAATCAAAATAAGAATATTTGACACGTGGCAGTTGGGGTTTATTATTTGATTATTTTTAGGAATCAATCGGAGAAAGTGAGCTTGTTGATCAAAACACTAATTATATTTATTTTTATAATTATTTGGACTTGTATGAACTTGAGTTTGTTTGAAATTTATTTAAAATTTATGACAATGATGTATTTTATTTTATTTTATTTGAATTTATGATTAAATATTTATTTTTTAAATAATTTTGTAAATAGTCGCGGGTACTCGTGGATATCCGCGGATATGAAAAAAATTGACGGATACCCGCATAACGGATACCCAACGGATATGGGTACGGATACGGTACGAATATTTATCCAGCGGATAGGATAGGGAGGAACTATTACCCGTACCCTACCCGCCCCGTTGACATCCCTAACTGTTTATGTGTATTTCATATTAGAGGATGCGTGCAGTTTAGAGTGACTCATTAGACCGACTTAATTGTTTGAGATGTAGTACTTTTGGTGATGTGTGTAACTAAGTTCAGAGTCACTGCTTTCATTGATTGGTAGTGTTAGTTTAATTTCATTTCTCAGTTTTTAAAATATAATTTAATTTATTTTAGCATTTGTATAGAAAAACAAAACAAAATGAGACTCTGTACAAAAGACAAAGAAGTGAAAAGGAAAAGGAAAAGAATTTTTGAATTCGCTCATTATTTGCATCCATTTCCCATATTTATTGTTTGGGTACCTTTATTCAGTCACTTATTCTCTTAGCTGACCAACTCTTCTAGCCATCACATGCTAATTAATCAACAATTTTGTTCTTTCTGCAACCAAATGTAACTTTAAACATTGTGTAAATAGTCAAAACAGTAGGCATTGGGTTTAGTTTATTAGAGGCTAGGGTATATGCTATCATAATTTTTTGTTGATTACGAAAATCACCACATGTATGGTTGAGTTTTTTCTCCTTAACTTTTGCTTACTTCAAACAATTCAAATGCCAAATGGGACTGTGTCTTCCACTTAGCAAGAATATTATTAATGTTCTCGTTTATAATGGTACCATATTAGTCAGAATTACGGATGTCGTCAAAAAAATTCGTATGCACATGTATTTAAAGAAAGACAGATGACAAAAAGACAGATACTTTTGAAGGCCAACATTTAGTGTGGACGTATAAATCAAACAATCCTTTCATACTTTTTAGCATCTAAATTACGTGTTTCTCGTCCTTTAAAAAGAATATTCAAAATTTGATTTTAACATTTAGTATAGAAAATTTAAATTGTTAAATAAATATCGTATATATTTTCCTACTTTGAGGAATGGATTTTGATATGCTTATAATGGTTTAATAAAAAGTTCCCTGAGATTGTTGAAAGAATGGTGCATCTTGAAGAACTCCTTCTCCAAGGGACTTCCATAAAAGAACTACCACAATCAATTGAATATCTAAATGGGCTAAAAACCTTACTCTTAGATTCTTGCAAAAAGCTTGAGCATCTCCCTAGTACCCTTCATAATTTACAACACCTTACTGCAATTGGTCTCAGTGATTGCTTTCCGCTCAAGGAACTTCCAAATCTTCCACTAAATACACAATATATAAACACAACCAATTGTAGATCATTGGAAAGCTTTCCAATACTATCCAACTCATCAAATTTACCAAGGTTTTCTCAAATGATGTTCTAACTGTTCTAAACTGATCGATAAACAGTTCCAGGACCACATAACAAATCTCTTATACCATAAGGTACACTACGTGTATGCTTTGTATGTGTTCTGCAAAATTTTCAAAACCTTAAAACTAAATTTTATGCTTTAGAATCGGTTCGTGAAATAATGCTTCCGGGTATCAGCATCCTGATTGGTTTCATCACCAAAGTACTAATGGTTTAATTTCTCTTGAGGTGTCTTCAAGGTTGTATGGTAAGGCAGCGGAGATGTTTTTTGGTGCAGTTTTTGAGTTGGACAAAGATGCTATTACAACCGGCATGCTTTCATGTGTATACGAGATTATAATCAATGACCAGAAGATACTTGCGATAGAAAGGGGTTTTGATTCATTGGACAGAAGTCATGTGTGGCTGACTAAGGAGAACTATGGTCGTTTGGTATGGCCCCTCAACAATATACATCGTTGGAATCACTTTAGGATTTCATTTGGGATATGTGAAGCCTCGTCAAAGGTGAAAGTAAAAGCATTCCTAAAGAGTGTTGGTTTTCATGTTTCATGAGTTTCATATAAATCAAAGATTACTATCGTATGACTTCCATCATTTTAATAGCATTTTTTAATATTGTATTATTTCATGAGTTTCGTATGTATCAAAAACCACTCACGCATGAGTTTTATTATTTTAATCACAGAGGACACAATTTTAGTTTGTCAAGATTAATGACAGGTATAATTTATGTATACTCATCCTATAAATTGTTTTTACAACCTCTTTGATAAAAATTTTTATAGTAGAAACATTAAAAAGTCACTTCGTT
>Ga0214544_1001432_pt1 | contig 49520 bp, 23 predicted proteins | sample CNSS3metaG_FD_160074 | JGI IMG/M metagenome (GOLD analysis project Ga0214544, IMG submission 160074) | Root nodule microbial communities from cowpea collected in UCLA plant growth center, Los Angeles, California, USA - CNSS3 | ecosystem: Host-associated > Plants > Roots > Nodule | place: USA...
TATCAATTTGAATAAAAATATCAAATTTAATAAAAATATTTGTATAACATTTATATAAAATTAAATTTTGTTTCAATTTGAAGGGGGACAAAATTGCTCATTTTTACAAAAATTGGGACTAAATTGAGACAAATTAAAATAAAGGGACCAAATTGAGACTAACAAAATGACACGTGGCGTAATACTGACACGTGTCACTGTCACGTGGCACGAGGACAGCTTGACACGTGGCAATTTTTTGATTTTTTTAAAAAAATTCAAAAAAAAATAAAAAAAATTCAAAAAAAATTAATAAAAAAATTCAAAAAATTGAGGAACTGACACGTGGAACTCCCTCTAACGGCGTCAACCTTGACTTAACGGGAAGGGCAAACGTGAGACGTTTCAACAAAAAAGGGGATCATTTTGAGACTTTTAAAAATTTGGGTACCATTTTGAGATTTTGACTCTAAAATGGGAATAAAGGCATAATTAAACCTAAGATAAAATATTTACAAATGGCAATCAAATTCAAAAGAATGAATAAAATCTTATATACTTTAATTCATAGCTTGATAATTTTTTAATATTACTGCTCTATATGTATCGATATTTAACAAAGTAGAAGTACTTAATAATAAAGTTCACATAATAAAAAAAGGAAAAAGTGTGGTATATTGTGTGCATAAGGAAGCACGGTTAACATATTCATTTTACATATATGTTATTATTAATTAAAATATAGTTTAAAATTCTGAAATCAAGACTATTATAAAAAATTAAAATACAATATTTGAAATTTTAATTAATAAAAAAAAGTGGATCACCCTAATTTTTTATTTTTTATCTAATCTGTACCTATACATATTTCTTCCTTTCATGTTTGTATTTATTTTCTAATTTTACTTTTTAATTTTATTTTTTAATTAAATATATTTTTTTAAATTTAATTGTTTTTTAATTTTTTTAAATTTAATCATTTTCTAATTATAAAATTATTGATAAAATAAAAAAAAATTTATAATAAAACTAATAAAAATTACATATATTTATAATAAAAATATAAAAAATATTTTTTATCATCATAAACGCATGTCTTTTAGTTCGGGGAAGTAAATAAATAATAAAGTGCAGATGGTGATACAATATATATGTGTGAAAGTGAAATCATAATAATGGAGTAGTGGTGGTGTGTGGGTTTTAGGGTTTTTGAACTTGTGAAAGAATGGCGTCAAGACCAGAGGTGATTGCGCCGCCTGAGATTTTCTATGATGATTCTGAAGCTCGAAAGTATACCTCTTCTTCCCGAATTGTTCAAATTCAGGTTTTTTTTCTTTCTTCTCCTTCTTCGCATTCTCAGTTGTAGTTGATTTTCTCTTTTTATGAGATTTATTTGTTAATTTCTCTGTGTCAAAAAGGCAACGTTGTCAGAGAGAGCCCTCGAATTACTTGCTTTACCTGAGGATGACATTCCAAAATTACTCCTTGATATAGGTAATTTAATCTTATTTAATTTAATTCAATTTTAATTATTCTCTGGAGTTTTCCTCAAAGTTTTATGATTTGTGAATGATTGACCTAGGGTGTGGTTCGGGACTCAGCGGCGAGACACTCACGGAGAATGGACACCATTGGATAGGTCTTGACATTTCAGCATCAATGCTTAGTATGTTATGTTTGTTCTTCCTTTAATTTTTCTCTAAATATTATCTTTTAGTCCTATGTATTTTGCATTTTCTTTTTGCTAATTTTATTAATTTTGTTATACTGGTAGATGTTGCGTTGGAGCGAGAGGTTGAAGGTGACCTTTTACTTGGTGACATGGGTCAGGTATGCTAATTACTTGTTTTCTTTATTTCTTTTTAGATTTTCTCAGTGTGTGTTCCTTCATGGTGTTTGTTTGTTGCAATAGGATGCATGTATGCTTCTTACTTTACATGTTTTCTTTCGCGTTGAATTTGGTTTCAGGGTTTAGGGGTTCGTCCTGGAGTCATTGATGGGGCCATCAGTATATCTGCTGTTCAGGTGTGCTTTCAATAAAAAAGAATAATCCAAACTGAAATTACTTGTGGAAATTCAAGACCTTTTGAGATTGGACCGAGCTTTTCCTGGGTGAAGGAGATCATACTCAGTTATAACTTATGATATATGAAGTGTAAAGTTACATATTTTGAATGGGTGGATCATGCACTTCCATTTTTATCTTTTGGGGGTGAGGGGTACTTTTATTTGAATTGGTGCTACTTCTCTAACAAGTTGAATTGCGGGGAGCATTTTATTTCATTCTTAATGCTGTGGATATTTATTTGACAAGGCAAACTTTGATATGATAATGCAGTGGTTATGCAATGCTGATAAGTCCTCTCACAACCCTCGATTAAGATTGAAGTATGTACCTTTATCTGTTCATTGTGTTGCTCATCATTATTCTAATCTTTAATATTTTGGGCTTCTTAAGCTAAGAATATAGGGAATTGCAGTTCCACCTTTTTTTCATCTCATTACACTACATAGAGATTCAATTATTCTGGAACCTATCTCCTTTCCCCTGGTCTAATAATATATAATCTCATTTTGTTGTGCAGGGCATTTTTTACATCTTTATATAAATGCTTATCCAATGGAGCTAGAGCAGTGTTTCAAGTATATCCTGAAAATATAGACCAGCGTGAATTGATTTTAAATGCTGCAATGCATGCTGGATTTGCTGGTGGTATAGTGGTCGATTTTCCACACAGGTACGAAGAAATGAATCTTACTATATTGCTGTGTTCATTTGTTTCATAAAAAAAATGTGTTGGAAAATTATTCTATATATTATAGTGTTTTACAAGTCAGCACAATTTTTAACTTGTTTTCTTGTGTTTGGTAAGTGCTGTAATTATTGTTTCTGGTCATTGTAGTCATGTTACGCTCGAATCTGTTGAAAAATATTCATGTACTAAATTTGACCTCATACTGAGAAAAAGTAGAAGCTCAACTTATATTCCTTTCCCCTGTTCTATTGTTTCTTGTTTTAGTGTTTAGGGTTTAGTATTATTTTGTGAGAATCAGCTGGAATTTATTATATATATTTAAAATGAACCATCTCAAGTTGTATACTTTAAAATATATCCGATTCCTAATTGGGGTTGGAGCCATGGAATATTTATTGAGGTGGCCAAATTATAAGATCAATGCAAGTCTCCAAAATAATAAATACTAAGAGGAAGGTTAAGTTGGTCAATGTTTCCACATTCACGAAATAAGTAAATAAAAAGAAAAAACAAAATGGTAGACAAATATAAGATGTTTCTGAAGATTCTATCAATTAAAATTTCTTTAGTCAATCACATTCATCTTAGCTACTCGCAAAAGCTTATTAAAAAAATTGTTTCCCCTGGGGATAATGTAGCTCCACTCTGGCCTCTATCATATGCTATAGATAAAGTTGGGAGAAGGATGAACAGAAATGAGTAATATATCTCAACACACATTAGTGCATAGTTGATTCTCTCCTTGCTTTATATAGTTATAGATTTATTATCAATTATACGCACTCCTAGAGAAAAACGGTCATGTTTAATTGTGAGGTCTAATGTCTTGTTTGATTTGTTTTCTGGCTATGATTTTTTTTTTTTAAAAAGAATCATTACCTAGCCTTCTTGAGCATGGTGTTTTACTAATTGGAGAACAATTGACTTATGATAGTTCTAAGAGGAGAAAGGAGTTCCTTGTTCTCACGTGTGGGCAACGTTCAGTAAATTCATCCGTGTCCAAAGGTAAAAATGAAGATGGGGAGAGTTGCTCTGAAGAGGACAGTGAGGATGAAGAAAATCAGACAGTGAGTCTTACCACATTTATTATTGCTTGAGTATAACCTCATGAGTGGTTTATTACTTATTAATAAAAAAACAAAACATCAGGTATGCATCTCAGATAGGCATAGGCCGCGGAAGAAACAGAAAAAGAACAATAAGAGTGGGAAGGGAAAGGAATGGATACTAAGGAAGAAGGAGCAGATGAGAAGAAGAGGAAATGCCGTCCCTCAGGATAGCAAGTACACAGGTCGGAAAAGGAAGGACCGATTTTGATCTTGTCCTGCATTTGCCTCCGTCGTCACCAAATCTTTTCGATGGAGCCTTAAGGATATTTATGAAGAATGTCCCAATATCAATTTTGTTTTATTTTTTTTGGGTTCTTAACCAATTTAGGGTTATGATTTTGTATGTATTATTTGGCAAACGAATTTAGTTGTGATTCCGCAGACAATTATCTTTTCAAGTGAGGATCAATTATAGTTGTATCTATTTTTTCTTAGTTGACTTATATAGAGTCTGACTAATATTTATGGGTTCATTATATTTATCACATTATGAGAAGCACCATTCATATTTTGATTATATCATCAGCAAACAGTATTTGAAAGTTAAAATCCGAAATATCAATAAGACGAGTAAAATTTGAATTTTGTGTTCATGTCGTGCTTAATTTGAAAAGTTTTCACGTCTTTGATTCACCCATTACATATACATACGAGTAAAATGTGTAGACACGCATGAACTTCAGTTACTTTATTGCATGATTAGATCATTTAACAATTTGCTATAAATAAATTTTGATCAAATTTAACTAAGTTTTAATAGTAAAACTGAAAGCTTAGTACACGTCAAGCTTGCAATTCATGTAAGCTCACAGTTCATGTCGAGCTCTATTAAATTCACAGGTTAAGTCCTGAACAATATTCACCTGAGCAAAATGGTTATAGAAGATAATCAAAATCTTTAGATGAAAATGAAATCATTCCAGCATTGACTTTTGATTTTATTTGAAGTGTGTTCAAGCATAAATAATAATTTTGGGTATAACGCCATTTCTTTAAAACAACACCCTGATATCAAGCATCCTCGTTCAGACAAATGTAGCATGAAAACAGCCACACATTAGCTTAACCGTGCTCAATTAAATCAATACTCAAACCCTAAGGAAGAGGGAGCGGATATTAAGGAGAAAAACCCTTGGTTGAGCCCAGTTCTTTCCTATAGAAAATCACTGTAAAGCAGAGAAGATCCAGTAAATTTACATCACGAAGGATTTCTCCTTCCAACTGATTATACTCGAGCAATAATACAAAGCAATCACTTAAATGATGTAATTACATTAAGTGCACAACATATATGCATACACTAACATTTAAGGAAGCCATGAATATCGGAACTATCCAGGCGCAGCATATACGAAGGCACAGTAGCATTCATTTATTCAATAGGAAGCCCAACGATCAATATCTCATCTATCTCCTGTGATAGAGAAATACATGTTAGTTGTTATGTTTGCAGGCCACAGACACATTGTACAAGTCCCTCGCTTGTCATCAAGGTCCAGGACTTTGGTTCTCTGCACGTAAAGTATAGGGATAAGAAAGCATAAAAGATGTACTATTACACATTGATTGGTACATAGGAAAGAAGAGAGAACAAAAATAGGCAATAAAAAAAAGCATTTTCTCTCCTTTGGTTGAGTAAGGCGAGTCCCACCCTTCTTCCCTCCCTATGTGATATAACCTAATGTTTTTAAAACTAAATTTGTTATCAAACTAGTTAAAGTACTCATTCAAGATTTAATTGCTAAACTCTTGTTAAATCGGAATAAATAAATAATAAGTATTAAATAATATTTAAAATATAATATCATAATTTTATGGAATGGAACAAAAATAAAGCATTCAACTTATTAACTTTCTAAGTACACGCAAGTTCAAGGGATAAGACACGTCAACTTATCACATCGGAGTAGAAGTTAGTCAATATATATAGCTTGAACGTTATTCGACGTTCGTATTCCAATAATTATGTATTCCAATCAACGTTGGTATAAAAGTTCTAAAAGTCAAAGAATTATAAAAGTGCAACTAAATATTTGAAGAATTCATGTAGTGTCTGACAAGGATACATATCTGACACACAACTTCTACCAAGAAGTGCCTGTGGTTCTTTAGAATATTAATTAGAATTTTGGCATGTTAAAGTAGCAATACGTTTTGTTAAATACTGTCACCATCATCAGTTGAAGATAACATTTCCATGTTAAGAAGAAATGCTAATGTTCAAGACAATAACATCCCCGAAGATAATCCTAAACGCTCTGAAGAGATGCAGTCCATTACTACTAAATGCGTTCAATCCAAAAGTTCATCAATTCTACTGGATTATATTATCCCTAACCAGAAAGATTAAACATTATTTTTTTATTACACTATTTAGTCCAACATTCGAAAAATGAATCAGCACCACCTAGCAAAGCTCAAGCACATTTTCTCAGGTACTACCTACCTCATTACATATTACTTGAAGAATGCAATCATGTCTCGTGTAAACAAACCAGGATTTGTTTATAATACTAAAGAATGTAATAATAATTTGTGTAAACTAACCACAATCCGTGTATTGTCAACCAAGCTAAACCAAAGTACTAGGTGTACACACCTTCCTCAAGTAGCTGTTCACACCGAGCCACAATGTGTTTTCCATAAGTGTATTTCTTCAAAGCATGAGCATGAAGCCTTATGCGAGAAAGTAACACTGCTCTTTGACTTTCAGAACAGATCTCAAGAACCCTCTGGATCACATAATTTGCAAATTGATCTTTCATCATTGTCTACAATTAAATCAAGCATGGGATAGTAAGCAAGAGTACAAACCCCAAAAAATTATAGCATAATTCACATCACATGTAGTGCTCAAGAATACTAAATGCCAGCATAATAATCATCATATATGGAAGGATCTTCGTGTAGTTTTAGTGCTTGAAATCAACTAAAAATGCAACTTGAAAGATTCTAGATTAGTCAAATAGAACAGCAAAATACAACAGCCCTAAAACCTCTGGTATGGTTATTGTATCAGTTATAGGTACAACATTAAAAAACTGGTGATGGGAATATAAGTCCCTCTTTTTACCATAACTATTACTAACCAGAAGACAGAGTTTAAGCATATTTGTTTGGGGTAGGTATCAGGATCCCATTGATTATATATGAGCTAAACATTATAATAAACAGTCAGACAGTCTAGTAGCCAACAAAAAGTAGAGGAATCCTAGTTCCTGGTCACTATATTTTAGTATTTCAACTTTATAACAGCATGTGAGCAAAAGTTTGGCGTGAACATCGAGGTGCATGTTATATATCAAACACAATGTTAAATGTTATTTTTGTTTCTGAAAAACAGTAGCAGTCACAAGGAATAATAAATTGATAACATGATTCTCTAAAGAAAAATTACTGAAACCTCAGATGTAAGATTCAGTTAAACAATAGAATAATGTCTCTTTTCCTTCCCTGTTTCTTTGCATTTGTTTATTTCAATTCCTGGTAAGTTGTAACTTGCCATCAGCATCAGTTAACAAGCCCCTAGCACCAAATTTCAAACTAACTTCAAGCCATTAACACTCATTTCACGCAATTAACACTCATTTCATTGATTCTGCAGGTGACTCTTGTCATTTAAGAATGTTATATGCACAAGTGTATGCTATTTTAACAAGCTAGATGAAAAAGGTATCATGTCCAACAAATTTAATAATCAGATGCGTAATAATATGCTAGCTTGAAAATTTAATGCTCACCAACAAATTATCATGTTGTTTGTCATGTCCAATAATCTCAGTTATTAACAGCTGTCGTTCAGTGGAATCACCATATTCCAAGCATTTCTCAACAACATTTGATGCAAATTTATGTTGGCTTAATTGAACAATATGTCCTGAAAGCTTGCTAATAATTTGGCTCCTTTCCTGAGGCCTTCCTCTCTCCAACACATGCTGTAAAGGTATAAGTATAGCATCATAAAGATACAACATGTGCAAAATGCAAATAGGTAAGTAAACCCCATAATTTATCCATATCATTAAAAGCTTATAGATAAAGCTATTTGAAAAGGCATTATTAATTAACACAACTACAAAAAAACAAATATTTAAAGACCAAAGAAAGCAGAAGAGTACCTAGAACATGCCTAAAACACAAGAATTTAAGTGCACAGAGCAAATCTGTACAATTTAATTTGAAGAACGAATAATTCAGGGTCGTTCCCTCACGAAACCTCCAAAAAGCCTTCGTACAATTTTACTAACAAGTCATCAGTACTTCCCTATCTAACATACAATGTAGTGAGTTCATAATAGACAACCACTGCCAATTGATAATGTCCAGCACACATAAAAATGAGTCAATTTTTTTTCTTAATAAATGTAATGTCCTCTGCAGTTTGAACAATATAAAATTATTTGTCTGTAAATTTACAAAACTGATACTACAGTAGTTGCACATGCCCATCATGTAAGAAAACAATATGAACTATCCTGGAAAAGGAGTTTGAGCCAGAGTGGGCCCATACATGTTTATCTAAGAGCTCAGGTGTACATTGTACATGGTGAGCATGCGTAAGTATATTTTTTTACACATAAAAAATTGCAGAACCGTTTAATTTAATACCTAAAGCGACATCACCAGTGTACCAAAAACCACTTCGTTAAAAGACCCAAGTCATTACCACTTCTTGTGCAAGTTTAAGTCCACTTTGTAATAATATTTTGAAAGACAATATTTTGGAATAACAAAACAAAGGCCACCCTGTAAAATACCATTTGAGTTTGTCATTTAGAACCCAATTCATATTTAACAGAAATATCGAAATAGAATTAGCCAAATAGGATAACTGCTTAAATGAGGTGAAATACAAATAGGATGAACTAGAAATTATAGAAATATATGAAATCAACAGAAAAAAAAAAATTCAGATAGAAAAAACATGTTGCTATTTATAATTGTATAAATGATAGAAAGGCAATGTCTATACCTCCAATTTTATTCAGTTTCTACCATGCAAACACCACCCACTGCTAAAAAACAATATTACAATTAAAGGCTTGAGACAGATAGTAACTAACCTGAGCAACATAATTACCATACTGGTCCTGAGCAAGAGTAAAAACTGACTCCAAGATTTCATCCACAATGAACTGACATTGAACCTCGTCTGAACAATGCTCTAAAACTCTCTACAAGAAATAATATCATGGGACTAAATGGACTATCAAAGAAGCATCAATTCCTTTTTGGGAAAGGTAACTGCAATAACCTTACCTGTATGACTCGGCAACCATAAGGATGCATTGATAGAATAGCAACTTGACCACGAAACGCAGATATTATAAAGTCAATGCTTTTAGTTGGAATAGATTCAATGCACTTCTGTATTACATGATTACCATTTTGGTCACGGACACATCTCATGACATTTCCATCTAGTTCATGAACAAGCTGAACTTTCTGTTCAAGATTGATAACCTCAAGTGCCTGCACAGGCACAAAATTGAGATAAATATGAAATAATAATTCAATACGACACACAGAACAAATTGGAAAAACTTGTATTTCCAAATACAGGGAAAATGAATGAAAAGAAACAAATCTCACTACTCCAAGAACTAAGAGCCTAAGTCACAATGGCCAGATTCCACATCTGGACTTCTCCTTCCCCCCTCTCCTCCAGTCTCTTTCTTAACTAACTCTTCTCCCTACTTTCTTCTCCATGTGATACATGCTTTCTTCTACTGTAAATCAGTAAAATCCTAGGCTCCTTAACATGGTCAACCAATTGGACCACATCCCTATTAGTATAAGTTCTCAACTCAAGTATTAATCTGTATCTATAACTTTTATCTATTTTCAACATTCTTCCGTAACACAAATAAAACTTCAGAAATTAGAAGAAGCATTAACTGAGCACAAAGTACAAGCAATCTAAGACTCATGTAATAATAGAGAAAAAGGATAAAAGACAGAGTTTAAAGATTGTTGGAAAATTATATTAGAAAGAAATAAGAACAAATGAATTTTACAGGTTAAACCACTCCACTCAGTATTAGTGTGAGTGATAGAAAACTAGAGAATTAGAATGATACAGTGGAAATTCTCCTCTCTATCTCCCAGGTGTTTAAACTTGAGTGACCTGGTTCTCTCCCTAACAAATTCTTCTCAAAACTCTAAACTAATTCCCAACTAACTCTCCCTATCCCCTTTTATTACTAATGCAAGAAGTTTATCTAGTTTATCTGTTATTAACAGAATTAGGTTATGATTCCCGACTAAAACTTTTACTATACCAAACTAAAATCCTTTGAACTTAGGGAACGGGGAGAGCTTGTAATGAAAAAAATAAATAAATAAATATTCAGTTTTCCTCTTCTCCAAGGGATATCTGTGCTAGAAAGGGAGCACAAAGAACGTGCTCATATCATGGTATTTTTCTTCTAAAACTTCTTACTTCCTTTTACAATCCATTGTATACACATGATAAACTCATGTTGACACTGATTCACCGACCCCCCAGCAGATAATATTATTGACCATCAAATAGAATTTTGCTGAAGTGAAAAAATTGCCCTTCAAAAACCAGAGTTTCTAACCATAGGAAATTATGTAAATTGTATTTGACATGGAAAACAAATAACAGACTGTATGTTTTAATCTTTGTCTATTGCAAACAAATTGATTTTGTAAGTTATACCAGGAACTACACCTTGGCTACAAGAAGAAAAGATAAAAGAGATAAGCAGCCCCATTTTCAGATTGTAATTTGCAAAAAGCCAGACTTCTTGCAAATTCTTAAGTAGGATCTTCATTTATTTAGATCATTAATAAATCTCAATAAGAGATCCTAAGCCCCAAAATGGTAGTAGAAATAAAGTCACGCTGAACAAGATCCATGAGTATATCTTGTAACCAGAATGCAATAGCTTTCAAGAAAAACAACTGATATAAATATAGATCAATGTCTTACTGTTATATGAGAATCAATACAAATTACACACCTTTTGGATTACACGACAGCCATACATCTGAAGACTTAAAGGCAGTATCTGACCAAGAAGACAATTTGCAAGTTCCTTCCTCTGCTCAGGGCTTCCGTACTCAAAAAACTATGCACAGGAGAAACAGACAAATTAGAGCATAACAGATTGCTGACAACCATAAAGTAGTTAATAACAATGTACATCACTTTAAAACACACCTTTTGAATTACGTAATTGCCAAATACATCAGTCATTAATTTAGAAGTATGTGGAAGAACCTCTTTGAACACTAACTCCTTCTCTTCAACGCCACAGTTTTCCAACTTCTGCTGTATAAAACGACTCCCATGTTGATCAGTGCTGGAGTTAAAAACCACAATGAACTTAGTTTCCAAAGCCAAAGAATTGATAAAGTGATAGGTAAAACGATCACCGAAAATATTACTTGCCTAAATTCAACTATGTGTCCAATAATGTCAGATAGCTCAAATCTGCGACCTTTGCCAGATTTTAACTCTTCAAGAAAAATTGCAATTTTTGGGTTGTGACCACTGTCTAAGGCTCTTTGACTTTGCCATCCAGATAATAAACCTCCGTTTCTGCCAGAAGCTGGAGAGGGTCTCCTTTCATTCCTTCCACCTGGAAGGCCAGAACTACTTTCTGGGTATCCAGACAAGACGGGTCTAGAAAGTGGAGAACTTGGATACTGAGTTGCGAAAGCCATGTTTGAATGGTGTCCAAAGTAACCAGGATGCATTATCCCACCTCTATTAGAATTCAAATTAGCACCACTTCTCTGATTATGTAATTTTTTCTCATCCAAGTAAGAACCACTATTGGGCCTCTTTTGGGAATCAAAAGGACCAATTTGGCCACCAACACTGGCTCTAGGTGCCAGCAGATGACCAGGTATATTGTATCCTTCCATAAAAGGTTGTTGATGATATTGCATGTAAAAAGGCTCACCAAAAGAAGGCTGCAGAGGAAATCCAAATTGTCCAAAAACCTTGTTTGCATGTATCATTTCAGCACTATGTGAAATGTTTCCTACAATGGAAGAAACCCCTGCTGCTTGGGGAGTAAAACTAGAACCAGTAGCCCCATCAACAAGTGGTACAGAACCATGAGGAGGGTATGCAGCGATATATGGAGGAACAGCTGTGGGACTAAAAGGATATGCACCTACATATGATGGAGAATATATACCTGAAGCCTGAAAATTAGTGTAAAAAGGATTTGTTGAGGTCATATAAGCTGCTGCTGTAGCATATAGTGGAGGTGTATACCCCGATGATTGCAGCACAGATAATACAGGCTGGACATCAGATGAGAACTTGCTTGAACTCTGAAGAGGCTGCTCCATACCAATATATGCACATTTTTCACTTTGAGAATTGCTAGGAGTTTCACATGGATAGCTTTGTTGGTGGCGTTGCTGCGTCAAACTATTCTGTAAGCTGTTCTTCCATTTATCTTCATAACTCTGACTTTCTGAATTTGGTAGATTAGATACAGTGAGAGCCCTCAATTGAGATTCTACAACTGTAACATCTAAATCATTAAAACCCATGCTTCCAGTGGAATTGAGAGATGATGAGCTTGTGACAGGGGCAGAGTAATCAACAAATGATGATACCCTTGTATCATCTCCACCTATGGTAGGTTTTATAGCATCCACTGTAGAGATAGAAGGGTCATAAGAAGAATTTGAACCAGTATCTACATCAATTAGTTCATCCACCACTCCAAGAGACTTATTATGTACAGGTGACATGGCATGCGGAAGATCTTCCTGAAAGTTTGAATTTTAATAGAGAAAATAAAAGATCATGCATTCATACAAAAAATTATGGAGGCGAAAAACGAAAAAGGTCAAGTAATTGGCTACAGACAAATCTTGAGACTCAAAAACTTACAAAAAATAGTAAAAGAAAGAAGTTGATATCACAATAATCACCAGTACTATTTTTTTGTGCTTAGATGATGTTGAAGCCACATCCTGCCGATGCCATTTTCCACTAGCCTTATCTAACTCATTATCATACAGTTGTTGGGTTGAATCATCCTCAGCTTCCTCCTTGTGTGTTGCAAGAGTTTCTCGTGACAAATGAAAGGACCCTTTACCGCTATCATCTGAAGAAGACAATCACAAATTGCTGTTAAAAGCCAAAAATTACAAATATGGTTCCATTTTCCATACTAATACTATAAATGGGTGAGGAAATCCAGTGTTTAAGTTGACAATGGAACAGTCAAATAAGTAAAATCAGCTAGTAACTGGTCATCAAACTCACATTTTTGCACAGCTCTGTTGAGAGATCCCAAGCTTGCATTTCTAGTGGTGTTTTGGGATAATAAGTTCTCTATGGCATGAAATGAGCCTTCCATGCTTGGAGGTGCACTGCCACTACGATTGGGTACCACATCTTTTCCACTGCCGTGGAACCTATGACCATTCAAAAATATACCCAGATCCTCTGTTGCCATATGATGGGATGGTGAACCAAACGTTGCAGCTTCCTTAAGAGTCGGCCATTTCCCCCCAGCTTCAGAGATCCTGATTGGACTCTCAGTTGCCATATTACTGGAAGATTACTTTATCCCATCTTTCGTAATGGAAACCAGAAATGTCACGTTGCCTCCTGAATTGCACCCAAAAAGTGTTGCGTCAGCGTAAACTTCCAACGAGAAAATAAATTCTTTACACTAGAAATGCACGAAAGCAAAGAACAAGAGACAAGAACACGGGCGAAATATCACAGTGAACAGCTGACGAAAAAACTCACGATATACTACTTCACGTGAAAGTGGACAGGTGTAACGAAAAAAACTCTCATGCAAATTCAGAGTCAAGTTACGATACAAAATACAGAGAGAGTTAAATTATGCTATTGTAGTGTTCCTTAAAGTCATAGCAAGCTTACTGTTCAAAAGTTTATTTCAAGCGGAACGTCTTCTTCTTCAACTTTGTCAGTATCCAAACAAGAAGAGACCTACGTTAGCCACGATCATAAAACAAGTCTCACCAGCAAGCACAACAGCAATCAAGTACAATCACCACGTATAAATTACCAATTCATAATAACATGAAGAATAAGAAGAAAAAAAACAAGGGTGAAATTGAAAAGATATGAGTAAAAGAGTGAAAAAAGAATGCATAAGATAAAAGACGAGAAGAAAAAGGAATAAGTAGTTGGAGAATGAAGAAAAAGGAACCTTAGGTTGCTGGTTTGGGAGTTTCCCTCTAGGAGGTGAAGAATGAGTGCGTATGAAACCCTAGATTCCTTATCGAAGCGGAAATTGGAAAGAGAGGGATGAGGATGAGTGTGACTGAATTGATATGTTTTTGTTTATTATTTATTTATTGATTATTGATAGTGAGTACTGTTATGGGTCAAGTAAGTTGAATGCAGTGCAGTGGAGAAAGGGACGAAGATTTTAAAAGTGCGTTTCGTACCTTGTATGTACATGAAGAGAGAAGTTTACTTGCACTCTCTGTTTTGCTATTCTCACTGTGCTGTCGCCTTTCTGTTTGGGATTTTTTGTGACCCGTCAGAGTGGGACAAACAAAGAAACAACCAACAGAATTCTGGTTTAATTTCTTTTTTTCTTAATGTACATTTCACATATGACAAAAATGTTTTATCTTTCAACCTTCTTCTAAACTATCATCTTCTTATTTTTATTTTATCTTTTAAGTTATTTATTTCTTTTAACACTTTTTTCATCTTCATTTGCTTATTTTTGAATTAAATTTTATATATTTTTTAGCTAAAAGTAATTTAAAATCATATCATAATGTAATTTAAATTATTTATTATAAATTACAATATAATTTATGCATTTAAATATTTTTTTTATAGTTTTAAGTTATATCAAAATAAATACTTGTTCAACTTTATTCTCGACTTGAAAATGATCTGAACCTGATTATCCACCGATCAAATCTTGATGAGTTTAGTTAACTTTTAAAAAATGAGAATAATTGTTTGTACTACTATTTAAACATTCATATAATTTTATTACTCGAATACCGGTTTAACAAACTTTTCATGAACACTTATGTGAAAATAAAATAAATTTCTTCATCATAATTAGTTTATGCATATAATGAAGAGTTATATTTAAAATAAATATAATATAAAACAATATATATATATATATATATATATATATATATATATATATAACTTACGTAAAAACAACTTTAACTTATAGAGAAATATATTTTATTTTTTTGTATATTTTGTTTTTATTTAAGTGTTTTAAACATACTTGCATAGAAATTAAAGAAAAAGTTAAATGGGAGTCTATATGCATGGCAACTTTAATTTATATTACTCCCTTCATTTTTATTTTCTTTTTTATGAATGTTTGTTGTAATTGTTTTAACATCACAAAATTTTTACATAGTATTAAGAGGTATTTTTAAAAAAAATACATTTACGTCTAATCATATATATATATATATATATATATATATATATATATATATATATATATATATATATACTCACAAACTAAAAGAAAACAAGACTACACACAAATATAATGGTAAACTACTTTTTACAAGGATAAAATCTCAATATAAATATATTATATGCTTTTACAAAGGTTGTATAATTATATATTTCAAATGTATAAAATATCAAAGAAGAAATCAATGATCAATAATAAAACTATCATAACACATCAACTCTTTCTTCTAAAATATGGACTCGAAAGACTATCTTTTGTCATATTGTTCCTCTTCTCCTTCTCAACAAAAATGACTCGGGTGAAACAATCATATTAGTCATTCAGTACTAACATGTTAACTTCACTACCTAGTTATCATCCTTATATGAATCAGATGCCATTAGAGTTACGATGGTCTCACATCACAAATCACAAATATGTTTTATACAGTTTGAGTATTTTCTCAACATCATAAAGTCTCCTCTTTTAATTCACATATAACAATCATATAGGCATACCACAATCTAGAAATACAAATATCATACATTCAACACTATATTATTGTAATACAAACATCTAGTCAAACATATTCATTCTTTTGCACCCACCTTCCAAGTTCACATATTTTAATCTCTTTAAACCAAGATATTTGAGTACTTTGGGGCTTGTAAAAAGAATTATCATACAACATCAAACATCAAACCACATCTCTCTTCAAACTGTAGTTTTAGCACTGTAACATCAATGTCACACCCATTACTTTCCCATCATATAGGCTAATTTTTCCATACATACTTAGAGATTTCATATTAATACATTATCCACCATATTTACTTTTCCAATCCAGTAGTTCCACCATACCATCTCAAACCACACTCATTTTGAATAATAGTACCAACCACAATCAATCCTCATAACATTTATCAAAATTTCATAGTTTAAAGCAAATAACTCTTCCCAAAATTAATTAATTACATCAGTATCCAAATTATTATTGCAAGCAACAACATTCATCAAAATCATCATTCTCTTAAAACTACTCTCAAATTACAAAAAGCAAATAACTACAATAATCATACCACATATTTTTATTTCAAAATTCAAGAATTAGATTCCAGAATTTCAAAATAAATTAACTTCTCTTACCTTATAGTATTCACCTAGCAATGTTTTTACCCCCTAAATAGCTCCACACATTAAATCACTCTTATTTTAAAATTCAAGAATTAGATCCCAAAATTTCAAAATAAATTAACTTCTCTTACCTTACAGTATTGACCTAGCAATGTTTTTTTCCCTAAATAGCTCCACACATTAAATCACTTCATCTACCGGAAAAAGGCCCAAATGATGTCAAGACACATCATTAGGATCTCAACTAAAGAAAATTTTTTAAAGGATGAATGGAGGCAACATGCAAAGTAGAAAGGAGTTTGCATGTAAAAGAAAACAATTTGTTATATGTAGTAGTTACCTGTGGCAGTTTTTTTTTTTTCTAAACAACTTCACACATTAAATCACTTTATCTACACGAAAAAAATGATCAAGACACATCATTAGGATCTCAACCAAAAGAGATCTCATCAAGAACAAATGGAAGCAACATGCAAAGCAGAAAGGAACTAGCATGTAAGAGAAAACAGATTGTTACATGTAGAGAAAATGGATTTTTAAACTCACCCTTAAGATAAATTGAATGGGGGATTCTGGTAGAGCTCTTCGTGTAGATCACTCTGGTGGTGATGAATCTTCAAAAGAGAGGATTTTTTGAGAGAAATAGGATTGAAGAGAAGAGAACGCTTTTTGAAATATAAGTAGATATGATTTGGAGTTCCTACCGTCTATTTAAATGAGTTATTAAATTTTATTTATTTCATAGAATATTTTATATTTTTCTTCGTAAAAACGGTTAAAAATACTGATTAATTCAATAAAAAATATAAAATAATTTTAATTTTAAATTTGGATTAGATAGTTCGTAGTTCATCAATTTTGATGATAAAATAAAATTTGTCTTTATCTGTCTTAAAATTTTATAAATGAACAAATATCGTCCTCTTGTTCTCTTAATTTTTGTTTCATGTTAAACTTATCCTAGATTAAGATTTTCCCTTAGAAATAACTAATTTGATTATCCTAAGACTAAAACATTTACACTTACTCATAAATGGTTAATTTTTTTCTGAAAACAATTGTAATTGTAAAAGATAGCATACAATGGAAGTCATTACTACCCACCAATAATGTAGCAAACAGTTTTATACAGTTTGAGTATTTTCTCGACATCATAAAGTCTCCTCTTCTAATTCACATATAACAACCATATAGGCATACCACAATCTATACATACAAATATCATACATTCAACACTACATTATTGTAATACAAACATCTAGTCAAACATATTCATTTTATTGCACCCACCTTCCAAGTTCACATATTTTAATATGTTTAAACCAAGGTATTTAAGTACTTTGGGACTTGTAAAAAAATTATCATACAACATCAAACCACATTTCTATTCAAATGATAATTTTAGCACTGTAACATTAATGTCACAGCCATTACTTTCCCATCATATAGGCAAATTCTTCCATACATACTTAGATATTTCATATTGATACATTATCCACCACATTTACTTTCCCAATCCAGTAGTTCCATCATACCATCTCAAACCACACTCATTTTGAAATATAGTACCAACCACAATCAATCCACATAACATTTATCAAAATTTCATAGTTCAAAGCAAATAACTCTTCCCAAAATTAATTAATTATATCAATACCCAAATTATTATTGCAAGCAACAACATTCATTAAAATCATCATTCTCTTAAAACTACTCTCAAATTACAAAAAACAAATAACTACAATAATCATACCACATATTTTTATTTTTAAATTCAAGAATTAGATCCCAAAATTTCAAAATAAATTAACTTCTCTTACCTTATAGTATTGATCTAGCAATGCTTTTTTCCTAAACAGCTTCACACATTAAATCACTTCATCTACAGGAAAAAGGCGCAAATGATATCAAGACACATCATTAGTATCTCGACCAAAGGAAATTTCACGAAGGATGAATGGAGGCAACATGCAAAGCAAAAAGGAGTTTGCATGTAAAAGAAAACAAGTTGTTATGTATAAATTAACTTATCTTACCTTGTGGTACTTACCTAGTGGTGCTCTTTTTCCCTAAACAGCTTCACACATTAAATCACTTTATCTACACAAAGAACATACTACACATCATTAGGATCTCAACCAAAGGAGATCTCATGAACAAATGGAAGCAACATGCAAAGCATAATGGAACTTGCATGTAAGAGAGAACAGATCATTACATGTAGAGAAAATAGATTTTTAAACTCTTAAGATAAATTGAATGGGGTTTTGGTCTCTTCGTGTAGATCACTCTAGTGGTGGTGAATCTTCAAAAGAAGAGATGATTTTTTTGTAGAGAAATAGGGTTGAAGAGAAGAGAAGGCTTTTTGAAATAGAAGTAGACATGATTTGTGGTTCCTACCGTCTGTATTTAAATCAATTATAAAAAAAATTATTTCGTAAAATATTTTATTTTTTTCTCCGTAAAAATGGTTAAAAATACTGATTAATTCATTAAAAATATAAAATAATTTTTATTTTAAATTTGGATTAGATATGTTCGTAGTTCATCATTTTGATGACAAATTAAAATGTGTCTTTATTGTTTTTAAATTTTATAAATGAATGAATATGGTCCTCGTGTTCTCTTAACTCGATGTTTTTTTTTTCATGTTAAATAATATTTCATGTCAAACTTATGCTAGATTAGGATTTTCCCTTAGAAATAACTAATTTGACTTTCCCAACACCAAAACATTTACACTTACTCATACATGGTTAAATTTTTTTTTAAAATAGTTGTAATTGTAAAAAATAACATACAATGGAAATCATTACTGCCCACCAGTAATGCAGCAAACAAATATGTTTTATACGGTTTGAGTATTTTCTCAACATCATAAAGTCTCATATTCTAATTCACATATAACAATCATAAGTTCCACCATACCATCTCCAACCACACTCATTTTGAATAATAGTACCAACCACAATCAATCCTCCTAACATTTATCAAAATTTCATAGTTCAAAGCAAATAACTCTTCCCAGAATTAATTAATTATATCAGTATCCAAATTATTATTGCAAGCAACAACATTCATCAAAATCATCATTCTTTTAAAACTACTCTCAAATTACAAAAAGTAAATAACTACAATAATCAAACCACATATTTTCATTTTAAAATTCAAGAATTAGATCCCAAAATTTCAAAATAAATGAACTTCTCTTATCTTGTAGTACTTACCTAGCAGTTCTCTTTTTCCTTTAAACAGTTTCACGCATTAAATCACTTTATCTACACGAAAAAAATCCCAGAAGATAATCAAGACACATCAATAGGATCTAAACCAAAGGAGATCTCGTCAAGAACAAATGGAAGCAACATGGAAAGAAAAAAGGAACTTGTATGTAAGAGAAAACAAATTGTTACATGTATAGAAAATAAATTTTTAAACTCACGCTTAATATAAATTGAATGGGGGTTTTGGTAGATCTCTTCATGTAGATCACTCTAGTGGTGGTGATTCTTTAAAAGAGATAATTTTTTGAGAGCAATAGGGTTGAAGAGAAGAGAATGTTTTTTGAAATAGAAGTAGATATGATATGGGATTCCTAACGTCTGTATTTAAATGAGTTATTAAATTTTATTTATTTCATAAAATATTTTATGTTTTTTTCGTAAAAACGGTTAAAAATCTTGTTTAGTTCTTTAAAATATATAAAATAATTTTAAATTTAAATTTAGATTAGATATGTTCGTAGTTCATCAATTTTGATGACAAATTAAAATTTGTCTTTATCTATCTTTAAATTTTATAAATAAATCGTCCTCTTGTTCTCTTAACTCGATATCTTTTGTTTATGTTAATCAACATTTCATGTCAAACTTATCCTAGATTAAGATTTTTACTTAGAAATAACTAATTTGACTATCATAAGACTAAAACATTTACACTTACTCATACATGGTTAATTTTTTTTTTGAAAGCGTAATTGTAAAAGATAGCATACAATGGAAGTCATTACTGCCCACCAGTAATGCAGCAAACAAATATGTTTTATACAGTTTGGGTATTTTCTCAACATCATAAAATCTCCTCTTCTAATTCACATATAACAATCATATAGGCATACCACAATCTAGAAATACAAATATCATACATTCAATACTACATTATTGTAATACAAACATCTAGTCAAACATATTCATTCTATTGCATCCACCTTCCAAGTTCACATATTTTAATCTCTTTAAACCAAGGTATTTGAGTACTTTGAAACTTATAAAAAGAATTATCATACAACATCAAATCATATTTCTCTTCAAACGATAGTTTTAGCACTGTAACATCAATGTCACACCCATTACTTTCACATCATATAGGCTAATTCTTCCATACATACTTAGAGAATTCATATTAATACATTATCCACCACATTTACTTTCCCAATCCAGTAGATCCACCATACCATCTCAAACCACACTCATTTTGAATAATATGACCAACCAAAATCAATCCTCATAACATTTATCAAAATTTCATTGTTCAAAGCAAATAACTCTTCTCAAAATTAATTAATTATATCAGTACCCAAATTATTATTGCAAGCAACAACATTCATCAAAATCATCATTCTCTTAAAACTACTTTCAAATTACAAAAAGCAAATAACTACAATAATCATACCACATTTTTTTTTTTTAAATTCAAGAATTAGATCCCAAAATTTCAAAATAAATTAACTTCTCTTACCTTATAGTATTGACCTAGCAATGTTTTTCTTTTTTCTTTAAACAGCTTCACACATTAAATCACTTCATCTGCACAGAAAAGGCCCAAATGATATCAAGACACATCATTAGGACCTCAACCAAAGGAAATTTCATGAAGGATGAATGGAGGCAACATGCAAAGCAGAAAGGAGTTTGCATGTAAAAGAAAACAATTTGTTATATATAAATTAACTTCTCTTACCTTGTAGTACTTACCTAGCAAAGCTCTTTTTCTCCTAAACAGCTTCACACATTAAATCACTTTATCTACACGAAGAAAAGCCTAGAAGATGATCAAGACACATCATTAGGATCTCAACCAAAGGAGATCTCATAAAGAACAAATGGAAGCAACATGCAAAGCAGAATGGAACTTGTATGTAAGAGAAAACAGATTGTTACATGTAGAGAAAATAGATTTTTAAACTCACCTTTATGATAAATTGAATGGGGGTTTTGGTAGAACTCTTCATGTAGATCACTCTGGTGGTGGTGAATCTCTAGTGGTGGTGAATCTTCAAAAGAGGGGATTTTTTGAGAGAAAGAGGGTTGAAGAGAAGTGAAGGCTTTTTGAAATAGAAGTAGATATGATTTGGGGTTCTACCCTCTGTATTTAAATGAGTTATTAAATTTTATTTATTTCATAAAATATTTTATGTTTTTCTTCTTAAAAATGGTTAAAATACTGGTTAATTCATTAAAAAATATAAAATAATTTTAATTTTAAATTTGGATTAAATATTGTTCTTACTGACGTTTATCCGACTGTCAAGTCAGATAGATATTTATCCGACTGTCAAGTCAGATAGATATGTTTGTAGTTCATCAATTTTGATGTCATATTAAAATTTGTCTCTATCTGTCTTTAAATTTTATTAATGAATGAATATGGTCATCTTGTTCTCTTAACTCGATGTTTTTTTTTTTCATGTTAAACAACATTTTAGATAAATATTTGAGATAAAATATGTCAAACCAGGTAAATTAAAAAACATATTTAAACAATTTTAATAGATATTTGGAAAAAAATGTATTCACTCAAAGTGTGTAAAGTGTGTAAGAAAAATACATTATCATTTAATTATAACTTGACATGAATGTTAGAAAAAAATGCATTACCAATACACTATCATCTAATTACACATTGAATTGAATGACGAATTTGTTTAATTTTAAATATTTTATAAGTGATTGCTATTATTTTTTTAAGCGGACTAATATTACTTTTTATGTGAACCATACATAAAAAAAAAAAAACTCTTATTATCTTTAAATTTAACTTTAAGTAAAGTCTCTTATTTTTACAACTTTTCAAAAACAAAATCAAATTCCATTTTTAAAAACAGGCCCCATCTTTGCTCAAACAGGCCCATGTAAAAGAAAATGAAAAGAAAGCAAGAAATCAGACACAAAAACAGGGACATGAACCCTAAGCTAAACCCGGAGGAATCTTTGATTTTGATGTATGGCGGAAATTAACACTCTGGTGGTGCGTAAGCCATGTTTTGGTCTCCCAACTGGTTGCCCTGAATGTCTCTCTGCATACATCTATCTCAAATTCGCTCAAATTCCCTTCGACTTGGATTTCCACCTCAATAACCCTCATAGCGGTAAACCCCCTTTTTAATTTCTTTCAGGCTTATGGGTTCACATTTCCATCTCATAAATTTTTTATTTTTTACTTTGTTTGCCTATGGGTATGCATTTTTTGTTTTGTTTAGATCAAATTCCTTACTTTGAGTTTGGTGACTGCGTGGCTTATAACAACGAGAAAGAGGGTATCATTGAGTGCTTGAAGAAAGATGTTGGTGTTGCTGATTTGGACAGTGGGTTTTCTACGGTCCCTGAGTGGATTTCAACGAAAGCAATTCTCACGACTTGGCTTGCTGATGCACTTGCCTATGAGCTCTGGTTAGGGGGTGAAGGTTCATCTGCTTACACCATCTATTACTCTGATCTTCCGTGGCCATTGGGGAAGATTCTCTATTGGAAGAAAGCTCATTGGGTAAAGCTGAAACATGGGATTACTATTGAGAACGCTGAAGTAAAGAAAGAAGAGGTCAGTTTATATGTTCGTTGATTTCATATTTTGGGAAACATGTGTTTGAGGTCTCTATAGTTCCGACCAAACATGATCAAGGTTCCTATTGTTTCATATCAATGAATTTGGTCCTTAAACTTTAAAAAATGTTGATTTGGTCTCTCCTCGACAAGAATACATTTTAAATGTAAGAGGGACTAAATCCATATGTATTTTTTTTTTTTTTTTAAAGTTTGAGGAAGTAATTCATCAATATGACAGTATAAGGATCTTGATCATGTCTGACCCAATGTATAGGGTTTCCCATCGTTTGTGTGTGTGTTAGTAAGCAGTTTTATTGTTTTTGCGTGATTTTCTCTTTAATTTGGCATCTATGCTTAGTTATTAGTGATGGACAGATTTACGAGAGAGCAAACTCCGCATATGATGCCTTGTCAACTTACTTAGGCGAACAGAATTACTTACTTGAAAACAGGTGATTTCCTCTGGTTGAGTTGTACACGAAGTTGTAAGCATGTCTTTTGTTAGAGCATTTTCGAAAAAACTTTGGTTTGTTTTTCAATTTTAGAGAATTTATTAACTTCCACCCCCAGGTGACGTATTCATATGCTTTATTTGCTTTATCCAGGCCATCAAGCTTGGATGCTATTTTTCTTGCACATGGACTAGCTGTTCTTCAAACTTTACCTGTAAGTATTAATATTAATTAACAGTGTTTCTATTGTTTGTTTTGAGATGGTTATGGATACTCTATTGGCTGCTTTGTTTATACTGCCCAATTAAATTGGACAAGGATTGTTATGGAGGTTACATTTTACACTTTAAAAGTATCATAAATGTGGTTAGATTTTCAATATGAGAATAAATGTTTTTGGCATTCTATAGAAGCAATACATTAGTCTGATAGTTAGGTGAAAGAGGGATGTGCAAGTATGAAGTGTTTACAAATGTTTATACGCACTTGGCAGAGTGAATGACAACAATTGACTAAGATTGTTCTCAAGGAATTGTAGTCGATATTTAAAAGATTTTATCCTAAAAATAAGAGTATTAAATCTGGCTAAAATCGGTTCCAGATTTGGAAATAAACAGCCAACCTTAATTTCGCCATTCCTGTTACTAGTAAGAGATGTTTTATGCTGTGATGTGGTGTATTTGGGGCTTTATGATCATAAATACTTCTCTTCATCTTTTTTGTGTAAGAAGCATGGGAGCTTGTATAACAATAGACCTAGAAATAATATAATATTTGCAATGAAGTGCACTATGTGGAACTTTTACTTGTTATAGTGAGATGGCTGAGCAAATGAGAGATTGCTGATTTGGGATTCCTGGTTTTCTTATGGAGAAACATGTTTTATAATCGTCATCCGATATTGGGCAATAAACTAACTTTGACACAAAAGCCTTCTGAGCTTATGTACTAAGTTTCCTTACATTCTTATACTTATGAGATTCCTGGTCTTTCTTAAGGAAGATCAGAGATATGTTATTATTTTTTATTTTTTCCTTTTCGTCTGGTTGCTTATTAGAAATCACTCAGACAGTTGTTTTGAGAAAACTTTAAGCCCCGCATCCTTCATTGTTGTACCATCAGGAATCTTCAGTGCTACGAATCAAGTTTTCAGAGCATGCTAATTTGGTTAGGTATGTGCAACAATGTAAAACAGAGCTTCTAGAAGCTGCTCCATCTCCTTCCTCTGTTCCACAATTTCATACTGGTTCATCATCATCTGCTTCCAGAAGTCAATCAGGTATGATATTTTCTGGAGAGGCGTATGTGGTGTTCCTCCTAAATGAAGTTGTGTTAACTGAATCCATGTTTTATATCTACTGTTTTTGTTACATAACTTCAATTCAAATTTTATTTTTAGGTAATGGTTTCATGTTAATGATAAAATAAATTCCACCCTTGGATCAATAGTAAGTTAATTATTCTCATTTTATAATATATAAATTAACTCAAACATGTATTACATCCTTGAATGAAGAAATAATTGTATAATTTTTAAATTATATTTCAAACATGTGTTAATCACTACTCGCAGAACATTGCATATGATATGCCTAGATTAGTGTTTAGCTCGCTGTCTAACAAATAACAATTGAGGTTGACTTGACAGATGTTTCCTTAGATTAGATTTGCGACCATGTTACTCCATCTTGTGCTTTTGTGTGATAAAACAAAAAGTTTAAATATATTTAGTCTATGTAAAATTAACGAGTTTTAAGTTTAATTTTTATAAAGTTGTGTTATCATCATACAGTAAATTAATAATTATGTGAAAATTTCTATTTGCTATTTTAAACTCTCATGTCCTGTGACTCTTCACGAAGTTTGATTTTGTCATTTTTTTAATTAGGTTCGAAGCCTAAGAATAAACCCAAAAGGGAGAAAACACAGGAGGAGAAAACCTTCAAAAGGAAGGGCAAATATTTTGTGGTAGCACAGTTGGTTGCAGTTGTTGTGTTCCTCACACTTATGACTACGTTTGATGATGGTGAACTGGAGTTAGATGATGGTGGTCTTGATTATGATGAATGAAATTGCATTGGTTCGTAGATCTTTCTCCAATCACAAAGACAAGGCTCCCACCAACCTTAATAAAACAAGTATCTCCTACTTTGTTAAGATGCAAAATTGGAAAATTACCATTCATTTTAATTTTCTAGTTATGAGGCCCATTGTTGTATACACGAGTGTTAAACTGATTGATAATGGGAAATTACCATTGTCTATTGAGTTGTCGGAAATTAATGATGACTAGGGGTGGATAAGCCTACGGCTCTTTTATTAGGCTAGATTTGTGAAATCCGCTTGTTAAATTGATTTGATAAATTTAGTATTAAAAATACTTTCGTAGATTTGTATTTTGTTTTCTAAAGGTCCAAAAGGGACAGATTGGTTCGTGGGTCTAAATAGAAATTTGAAAAAGAAAAAAGTGTAAAATTTACCCATTTCAAATAAATTTTTTTATTTATTTTCTTAAATTTTTTTTAGATAAAATTGATTAAATTAAAATCTATTATCAATAATAATAATCTGCTAAAAGCTCCCTTTTCATTCTAACCTGTAATATTATGGCATCTCAATCCAACCTGACCCTTTTTTAAAGGCCAATAATGAATTTATCCGGTTTATCACCCCTACTCTCCGTTCAATTCAAAGAACTTGTTATTCAAAAGTTTAGCTCAGATGTTATTATAACAAATGAATAAAAAATTTCAAAGAATGAACAACAATCTACTACTGATTAAACCTATGATGTTATCTTCTCCTCTCAGTAATGTCAAGCTCTACCAGCATTAATCCAACAACCACCAATGACAATCACTTTCATACTTGAAAGATTTTCACACACTTTCACATCCATCCACTTCAACCAATCTTCATCCGAGTATTCACTATTGTATTCAACATTATCTTTGCTATGATCTTTTCTCACCTTCATTTCATCATTTTATCTTTTCTATATCTACCATCTCTAAGCTCATTTCTTATCTTAAGGCTACAAAGAGTGATTGTTGACTTAAAGCCATGACAGATAAGATAGATGCTCTTCAAGCAGATCATACATGGACAGTCACCACTCCTCCACACAAAACTTCTATTAGTTGTCGTTAGATTTACAAAGTTAAATATAATGCCAATGAAATTATCGAACAATTGCAGATAATGCAGAGAACCATCAAAGACCATAAAAGAAACAAGGGATTTCACTCCCTATGAAATTGCTTTCTTTTAGCGTTATGTGGAAAAAAGGAGACCTCAGTCTCTCCATGCACGAAGGATATTATACTTCTAAACAAAACTGCAATAGGGTGAGCAATTGAAACACCTTTTAAGATGGAGTAAAGACAGAAGAGTCAGATTCACAAATCAATTGTCAAAAACCTCTAAACCATGCAATATCAAGTTCATGATAAATTGCTTTGATGTCTGCATGTGGGTTAGTAGTAATACTTCAAGGACAAACATATTCAACAACCCAAAGGGAATTCAAATCCCCTAATAACAACACCAAATCCAGACATTCCTGGATTACCAATTGAGTTCCATCTGAATTGAGTTTAAGAACACCATTCAGTGGATACTAACTTAGGTAGGATTCGAACTTATTGTTCAGGTTCCCTTTTATAATACTTTAAAATACAACTTCGCTAAAGAGAAACTAAATTTACAGTGTGAAAGTAGTTTAGAAAACTGTTTTTAAAAACAAAAAGTAGGAAAAACGGACTAAACTAATAACTTTCCTCTCTTGTTTGAGTATTTAAGATCCCCAAATTAGAGAGCTTCAAAATGTTCTTAAACTTACAAAGAGGGTCGGTCTTGAGCATTACATTGAAAATTTCTCATTCCCCTCCCCAAACTATAAAAATTCTCTAACAATGGTGAGAGATTGGCATAAAATCTTTCCCTCCCCTTCATTTTCCTTTCATCTATATTTATCCTTAAACAAAGTACTTCCACTGAAACCCTCTGCTAAACTATTTAAATGAACCAAAAAATGTAACCCATCTCTATCTATATCTATGTATCAGTTCCACAAGAAATCTGCTGCAAGTTCACATTCTCCCATTTCTTAACAATTTCATTGTATCCCTCAGCATAATCAACAGCAAACTCTGCCATTGAGCTCATAGCAGTTGACATACCAGCACAGAGCACCTCCATAGCAACTTCAGCCAATTTCTCAGTGCTCATCACTTCTTCAACATGACCAACTTCCACCATTTTCATATTCTCATCATGTTCTTTTGATCCAACTTGATTTCTTCGAGTTTCTTCTCTTGACTGTTGTACATAGAAGGACCCTACGCCTGCTGCAAAAGAGTCTATGCCATCAAGTACTGCAGTTTCTTGAAGGACATCTAGACGCCTTGACCACTGAACACAAAGTCCAAATAATGGATGTGTGCCACTAGACCTACGAGGAGAGCATGCTAGCTTTGACGGATCATGCTCACATCTCACACACCTTAGAAGCCAACCAGTTAGACCATGGATATAGGATCTTTGAGAACTAATCCACGATGCAAAGGTGTTTCGCCAATGTCTCAGTTCAGTTTCAAGACTGGAGACCGAACGAGCAAGCCTTTGTGGATCAGTTAGTGATGTGGCACACTGTTTTCTCGCATCAGTGTCAACAAGAAGAATCTTGGCTTCATCTAAGGTTCTCTGCTGTGCCTGATGACATTCTGCCATCACTTTCCACATCTTGGCAAGCCTGTTAGTTTGTACATTAAATCAGCATACAAGATACTTTATTTGTAATGACATGCATTTGATACGTTGCACAAAAAGCGTTCTTGCATGCATAGCCATACACGTTCTCCAGACAAGAAGCCCGTGATCGAAGTTTTTGCATAAAAAATGGATATATGACCTTATGCCCTACTACTGCATAGACAAAGTTAAGTACATGCTCTGTAAACTTGATAGCTCTATTATACAGAGTAAAATTAATTATAAGTAGATCATTTTTAACATTAACTAACTGTACTATTACCAGACAAAGACTAGCATTATTAGCATACAGAAGGGACATACAGAACAAATTGGAATATTCACAGTGAAAATCCTTTGAATTGTGGCAGAAGTTTGAGTTTTAAAGTTCATCTAGAATATGGAATAATGACTTTCATACGTACCCTTGCACCAGTTCAAAAAGCTGGGGATGCAACTCCTCATCCCTTAGAGTTTCAATTCTCCTGGAAATAGATTCAACTGAGTGTATTGAAACTGTTATCTGGGTATGTAGATCTCTAATGGCTGCTCTTGTTTTATCAAGGGAAGAGGGTTCCTCTCCATTTACATCATGATTCCTGAGTTGCTGACATTTCTTGTCATACGCGATTCGAACACGTTCTCCAGACTGTTGAAGAAGAAAGTGAGCATACCATTAAGTTTCCCATTATAAAATTGTATACAATCATAAGCAACACGACCTGTAACAATAATTATCTAAAAAATTCAACTAAATGAGAGATTGAAAAAAAATTACAGAATTAAATTAAAGGGTAAGTTGGCCTCCAGTGTGATTTCTTTTCAATACCCATTAAACATCTATAGGAAAATGTATACTTGTCAATTAGAGGCATTACGATTTTTCATATTACCTAGAGCTAAACCTCTTGGATGATTAAATAAGTACTTTGAAATCTTATTTAAATTTAATTTGAATTTAGTACTAACCATCACAAATGTAATGTTTATAGATAGATTGACAAACTCATGAGTGAATACTAATTTTTTCATCCATAAACGATTGTCTACATAACAGCTTATTGATAATTGAACAATAGCCAGTAAAAGGTTTAGAAAATTTGTATTGACGACCAGATGGATATTAGTTTCAACAGGCTATATTTCAAGCAGCAATTATCTGTACCAAAGCATGTCATCAGAGAATTTTATTGAAATAATTTTACAATGAATATGGGTCTAATAATAGTTCAAGAATAGATGTCAAGTAATATATGCAACTAAAGGAAGAATTCAGTAATATACTCTGACTTCCTCGTAGAGTTTCTTCTCCCATGCATATAACCTGTCTAACGTTGATTGATGACTAACAGAAAACAAACAATCTTCCTCGGATGAATCATCGGTGCCTTCGAAATCCTCATCCGTAGTGTCTGAAGAATTCACTAAAATTCTTGATGAGGATGATCGTAAGGAAGCTGAGCGGAACAGCGCTATTGGGTTCAACAATTTTGATGCTGCAAAAGGAAAATAAGTCAAATTTATATTCTTGAAAATTTCCCGAATAGGTATGAGCGAAAGAAAAATGAGGCACAAAAATCAAATGTAAACTTGGGAACAAGATTTTTTCTATGTAAGACAAATACATTTTATATTATGGTAGATTGACTTTTGAAATGGGAAATGAAAATAAAATTGCAATCTTGAGAAATCAAACGTTATTAATACTTCTCAAACATTGCCAAATATTTGGTTCCTACAACATAACAGAGCAAATACGAAAGTTATTCCTGAAACTTGAGGCTCGAGTTACAAATCAGAACACTGAAATGGAGCATGCAATAACAAACAACAACACTTGAAACAAAGTCAAAATGTAAATTAACCTGACAGTTCATTTGATGCTGATAAATTCTGAGCTTTCTTGGCCTCTAACAATGCGGAGACATCATTAGCCGCATCGCAGATTACTGTGAATTGAGCTTCAAGATCCCTGATCACTTCAGCCATGCTTGTTGGTCTTCGGTTAACATAAACAGTAAAACCAGGTGTGTCTTCCTTTGCTTCTTGATTACCAGTTGCCATTTCCTGACCAGCAGTTTGAGCTTTAGATACTTGAAAACATTCACCGCCATTGGCTTGTTCTGTGACTTCATTCACAGTTCCAGTTTCAGCAACCTTTCCCTCCACTTCCTCCTTGGGTTCATCAACATCTTCAACCGTGACTTCTTCTTTGGACGAGTTCACATCAATTTTGGCACTTACTTCTGCTACATTTCCCTTTTCAACAAAATCCTCTTGTTCAGTTCCATCTTCTTCCAGGTCTGGTATTCCTTCTTCTTCTCGGACCTGCCTCATCCCAGTCTGGTCAAAACTACTTTGGTTGGGGTAACCATAATAGTCCAATGATGAAAAAGGGTTCCAAAATGATTCCCATAGGGAAGATTGAGGTGAAGCAGGAGGGATATTAGGCCTATTATTGGGAGAATAAGCAAAAATTGAGGAATTCATAGGTGAGGATTGCATAGGAAAGAAACCATCATTGCCAAACTGGTGCATGGGATAATATGTTTCGACCCGAACCACTTCCGGCATTTGAGGCCTTTCCTCAACTGAAATTGCTGGAGTACCACCCGGCCTTAAGTAATTCACCTTCAAAGTTGTTTTGGGATCAAACTCATTTTTTGTTGGGCTGAAGGATTTTGATGATATGGGAATGAAGCCAAGAGGACTGGTTTTCTTCACAGGTGTGGAAGGTGGGCTTATGAATGAATCTAATGGCAAATGGTGCGACTCATCGCTTTCGAAGTAATCTAACAGTGCTGCTGAAACCCTTTTCAGGCACTGAATGTATGCTACATGCTCAGTAGCAAATTGAGCTCTTTGCTCAACAGCCTGTTTGATGAAATGTTTTCTATCTTTGCAAAGCTTCACTGCCTCTTCATCATCCAACCTTGATTGAGAACATCCCATCTCTTCTCTATGCCTTTCCTATGAATATATCAGGATTGCATTAAAATGAATATAAATATCAAAGGACGGAGTTTTATCTTATCGAATCTGTCCACAGAAACAGGAAAATTAATTCAACATATACATCGAATGCCATAAAAATTGAATTGGAGTGAAAAAAAATAATAAGAAAGTAAATTAAACATTATTATAACCAAAAGAAATGTATCAGGGTAAATAAAGATAGATGCTTTTCTTTGCTATCAAGACTAAGTAGGGCAATGCAATGTAAATATAGATTTTACCCATAGAAACAAGTAATGGAGATTCCTCTATGCTTTCCGTAGGATACAATGCGGAGACATTAAGAAAGCATAGAACTTTTGATTTGGGAATCTTTGTTTTGGGCAAAGGTGAGATATAAGCACCCTAAATTTCCAACAGAAACACGTCTTGAAGTGAAAATAATAAAGGGTGGACATTAAAACAATCCTCAATAATCTGAAGAGGAAGAAAAACCGTATTCAGATCACGAACTGGGGGGCAAATAACGGTGTTAAAGATTTACATAAATACGATTACGGAAATTGCAGAAACGGTATGAAGAACATCTGCAGAGAGAAAAGATGACAGAAGAGATGAAAGGTACCAATTTCAGCAACAGCTGAATGCAGCTTCACTCACTCTCTTGCTGTGAAGAGTTGACAAATGCAGAATGAGAAAATGCTAAGCACGGTTTGATTAAGCGTAGAGATGAACAGTGTGAAGCATTGAATGGAAGAGCATACCTCCGAATGGGGGCGTTGATCTCAGAGAGAGACGTTGAGAAAAACAACGGTCAAAACATGCAGAACTAGAATGAGAGAGAAACAGTGTTGTGTGGGGAACACAAAAAGATACAGTTTTAAAGAGCAATAACTGAAAAGAATGTGACAACTAAGTGCACTGCCCTTCGTATTGCATTTAATTTCTTCACTGCCACAAATGGAAAATGTTAATAGAAATGGAAAAAAAAAACTATACTTTGGTTAACTTTTGAATTGAATTTTCAGTTATTCTAAATCAAAGTCAAATATACTATAGTTGTAAATTTCAAAATATTTTAAAATTATAATTAATGTTCGGTTTATAGTGACATTTAGTTTTTAAGATTTAATTTTTAGTTTTGATTACGTCTAACTTAAATATAATTTTTAAAATTTTAGTTTTAAAATAAATTAGTAGAGCTCAACACAATGACCTAGTGAACCTGACCAAATTAAAATAATAATAATAATAATAATTTCAAACAATGAAAGAGGTCATGTCTAAAAAGAAATTATGTCAATGTGGTTTAACTAGTTGAATTATAATTATGCTGATTTGATGAGTCAAATTTTAGAATAAATAAATAAATAATGAATGACAATTTATAATTAAATTTGCAAAAAATATATTTTCATAAAATAAATAAGAAATGACAAATAATAAGAATAACTTGATTTTTGTATAAATAAATCTCTTGATATTTTTATAAATAAAGTAAAATAAAATTCATATAAAGATAGTCCAAATAAAACATTTATAATTGACTGTGATTGAAAGTAAAATAAAAATCCTATTCTATATTGTATGAGCCAAACATAATAATAACGTATATATTATTTTTGACACTAAAATAACACTTTAAAACAATTGTTCAAAACAAAATTAAAATAAATAATTTCTTAACTACAATATCACGTTTGATTAAAGTATATTATAAAGTGAAATATAGATAAACACAGCATAAAATATATCTGCATCATGGTCTCGTAGTTTCTTATGATATTGTATCCATAACCAATATAGTAATAATGATATTCGTAAATATTGTTCTTTTAAAGGAAAATTTATCGTATATGTTGGTATTAGTAAATTGATCACCAGAAACAGTACTTGTTATAATTTAGACTGTTGCGTACATTATTATTTTTGTTGATCTCTGATGAATAGGTAAGCGCAGCAACAGAAGGAACGACAAAGATTCTATGTAAAGTTACGTCACACATGCTTCAATCACATGACTGCAATCCTTATCTTATTATTTATTTTCTCTTCTTTTTGTAACTCCTAACAGCAATCTTGTCACACTTTTTCAGATGCAGTTTTACCGGTCATAAACGTTATTCTTATTATTATAACTAGCATAAACATGCGCACGTTACGTGTTTATAATTTTTTAAATATGTATAATATTATATTAGTAGATAATAATATTGTAATATTATTAAATTGTTATATAAATTAAAATTATATTTATTAAAAATAAAGTAAAATATATTAGAATAAATAAAAGAATAACTATTAATAAATAAAGAAGAAAAGAAGAAACATAGATAGATGAATTTATAAAAACATAAATAGTTGAATTTATAAAAAGTTTATAAGAGTAACGATCAATTTTTAAAAATTTAATAAATTATTATATTTAAATGATAGAATTGATATTTTAAAATGTAGACACAAAAAAGGGAATCTCCTTTATATATTGTTATAAATTATTTACTTATAAATTAAACTAATAATTAATATATTTGGAATTGACTGTTCTTCTTTATTAAAGAATTTAAATAATATTGCTTGTTGAAAACCTTCTGGAGATATTTATAATCATATGCTATGTCTTTATTATTTTGAAACATTATTCTTTCTTTTTAGACTTTCAATCTAACAACTGATCTTAAGTCATAGGTCTTCTACTACATCCTTTTATTCATCTGTTCAATCACTTTTATGGAGACTAAACTACGATCCATGTTAGCCAAGTTTTGTTGTTGATCTTTTGGGTTCCTAATATCAATATTCAGGATTCAATATGTCTTAAGGTTAACTAAGGTCTGTTTGATTTTATTAAAGTTATAATTGGGTGAGTTTTTTTTTTTAAAGATTTAAATGCTTTAAAAAATTTTAATTATTTATATTTTTATTGTGTTATTTTGGATTAAACCGTTTTAATTTCTTAAATTTAGTAAGAGTCGTGAAAACAGGAAGAGTTATTAGAAATTCAAATTTTGCAATTTTATATAATCAAACATTCTCATAAGTTATTAGATTTTTTTTTTAATTTTCTGTAAAGACAACCTATTTTACTAAAATATTTAAAATTAATTATAAAGTAAACTGTCTTTTTAAACCTCCTCGTTCAGGTGCAATAAGAAAATATAAAAAAAATCGTCCAAATCAACATGGACATTAATTATCGTGGGCTTTATGGTTACCCTTTTAGGATAATGTGTTTGGGTTATATTAAAAAATCCGCAATATAAAACAAATTCCAAAATAAATGTTTCGAGAGGCCTTTTCAAATTTAAAAATATTATTTGAAGCAGTCGCTCCAATGTTTTTGAAGATATTTCTGGATTTAGAAAAATCTTTCCAAACTTTAAATTCAGAAAATATTAAAAAAAAAAAAGTGTAGGAATTTTTATTATAAGTTTGATGAGGAATGGTTTGAAAATTACAGATTTTTCGGAGTGTATGAAGAAAAAAAGAGGAGTGCAGAAAGAAACATCCATTTTTGTTCTGAATAAAGGTCATTTAAAACCCAATAAAATCCTAATACTGTACGGGCCGATCTGCACATAGTCCAGCCCAAATTTTCTATCTTTCACTGGGCTGTATCACCAACACCCCGACTTTTTGAAACGGTAATCTACGTTTATTTTGTTAAAAAATAATTTCAGCATTCAAAATCATATTAACTTTACACTGTAATTCAATCATAAATTTCTGTTGACATCATCAATTATCGTGGATATAATTTTTAAATGTTTAATTAAACATTAAATAAATTTTAAATTTATGTACTTTTAACTGATTATTTATTAAATATTTTTTTATTGAATGCTTAAAACTTATTTTTGTTCAAATATTCTACTATTTGAATTTTTCTTATTGATAAAATGGTGTGAGTATTACTCTTTTCTTTTCATCTATATCTCACGAATCAACTTTTTCACTTATTTTTTCTTTTCTTCAAAATATTAAATTAACAAGCTAGTTGAGAAAGATTGAAAAGAAAAATAACAAGTTAATCAGTGAAAGATAAAAAAGATAAAAATAAAAAACACATAATCTTATATTTATTCAAGACAAAAATCAAACTAGCCTAATACTCGGATAAAAACAAAAATATTTCGTACATTCAATAAAATAAAAAAATCTACAAATAATTATATATATAATCTATGATTGAATAAGGTGTAAAACTATGTTAATTGACTCGATACATTTCAATGTGAGTACTCCATGCGAGCATAGATAATATGTTATATTTTTACTGCACCTAATAGTCTTACGTTGTTTAGAAATCAAAGTTTATGACGATTTAAATATTCATTTGTTTTCTCACTTATCAAGATATCTTTTAAGAATAAAACCGTATCAGAATCGCAGACAATACTATAAATATATGATGATTGATCTTAAGATGTCCTGGTTGAAACATGTTCTTTTCCTTTTTTTTTTTTCATAAAATACCCAATTCGGCAGTTTAGAAAGGGAAGGACGAATGAAATGATTTGGTTTTGGGTTGATATTTAATTTGACGATAATGATTGTGAAGTGAAAGTGTTGTTTGGTTGGGAATAAAAAGCAGGGAGCATTACGAAGTGTGGAACAAATAATTTAGAGACGAGGTATGAAAATGGAGAGGTGATTCAGCAGAATGCACCATGTTACGTGACGTGCTTCTCTCTACACATCACTTTTATTGGATTCTAGTGTCTCCAATCCCACACACTTATATCAACTCCACCATCTTCTAAAGGACACACTATGGTTTTTTTGTCGGACTAAATTAACTACCTATTTATTATCATTCGCATTTAACTTCAAATTACTTTAAACAATTTTCATTTTTCGTATTTAAACACTGTGAGTTTTTCTTTACAATGGTGCAGATTGATCTTGACATGTTGACCATGTTGTGTCGTTTAGCAACGAAAGCAGAAATTTACATGAAAAAGGGTGGTGGATTGGTGACACTTGTGCACTATGCAATGTTGAACAATTGTCACGTGGCCCACTCACTATCCACGTGCAGTACTGCCACTAATTTTAATGCCTCACCTTTAACAAAGCCACCATTTTGTAACTTTGCTTTGTGGATTTTGACCCCTACAGTTTTAGAGAAACTGCATCACTCCGGTTATTCATTTTTTTCATCTTATTGTGTTTGAATTTTAATCCTATTTAAAAATAATTAACAAAGATTTTTTTTCGGTTAAATTAGTTAATGATATTGAATCAGTGGTTATGTGTTCAAAATTTAAGTGAGTCTAAGTTTTACATTAATAAAAATGAGAGAATTAAGTATTTTATAAGAATGAAAATCTATAAACACGTTGTCTTAAGGTTTTGGGTTAAGAGTGATGTAATTCCTCTATGTGTGTTGGTTGGATTCATGTCTGATTGGTGTTATATCTCTCCAGTGATCTCTTTCAAAAGATCTAACAGTGGTATAAAAGTCAGGTTTTCGAGAGGGAAATGAAATGTTAACGTGGAGGGATTCACGCTTGAGGGAGAGAATATCAAGTTTCGAGGGGGAACTGTCAATGTGGAGAGACTCACACTTGAAGAAAAAATTATGTGAGTTTAGGTCCCACATTAGTAAATATGAGAAAGTTGAGTATCATATAAGGATTAACATCCATACCTTATATGTGGGTTAAACTCATATTTTATTGATATTGTATCTTTTCGATTATTCTCTCTCAAAATATCTAATACTATGTAAGACAACAAAGGTTAACGAAATTTTATTGACATTAGTGCCCTATATATATATATATATTTTTTTTTTTTAGGTAGGGTTCACTTCTCAATTTCATTTTTTGGCATTCATTCACTTCATGCTAGCGGCGGAACGCAACGTCTTAAGTGTTATTTGTATTTCTTGTGTATTTGTAATGTTTCAAGGTTGCGTTCACGGTATATTTTCCCTCATACACTTTGGATTAGGAGTTGAGGTGTTGTGCCTATTTGTTATTGTGAATACTTTTTTGTAGAGTTCACAGAACATCTATTGTTAATAATGAAGTTTGTTCTTTTTTGTTAATAATACCTTTTTAAAAAACATCTATTGAAACTAATAAGGATATACATGACACAAGACTTTCTTTGGAGATCTTAAAATAGACATAGAACTTTTAAAAAAATTGACATCACTTTTCTCAACTTTTACTTTGATTATTGATCCTAAATTTGATTTTAATAGTTCACATCTGTAATCATAAATTCTTCTATATTTATCTTTGAATGAACTTTCAAAATACCATCTTACCATTTTTTTTTACCCTTTGTGTCTTAAACTCTGTAATGGTTTCATGTTATATATACACAAAATTAAAAAAAAAAAAGTAAAAAGAAAAATTAACCCATTTCACTGCCTCTATTATTAATGTTATTTAAAGTGAGATGAGTTAAGCTTACATTGCTTAAATTCACATTACCTAAACCCACAACTTCAAGCCATCATGATTCATGGTTCTTTAAAAAAAAATCAATATAATCTGAATTCATAGGCTCACTAGCTTCCACATCACTCTTTCCATCTTCGTCATGGTAACCTTGCACAAGTCTATTTTCAATTTCAACATCATTATCTTACACACTCTTTAAATAAATTATATTATTTGATAATCCAATATTTAAAGAATACATATTTAATTAATAATTATGTTATTATTTTATAATTTTTATTAGATTAAATATTATGTTTAATTTTCAAATTTCGTTAGAAGTTTATACAAAATTTATTATTTAATTAATAAAATATTGAGTCACTTTGAATTGAATGGAGTTTAGTACTATAACATCCCAATTTAGTAGAATAATTCTAATTTATAGAGCGCATCATGTTTATAGTATAACATAGAGCACCGACATAAAGTATATTAGAATTAACCTTTTACAGTTATTCCAAATTATACTGGAATGGAAGCTCAAAGACACAAACATAATGCCATGAGAAGAATCCAAACACATATTAGATTAAACTGGAAATTTGCTCAAAGAGTAAGAAACTACAAAATAAAACTACACAAGAAGAAATGCTCAACAATGAGCAATAAAGGATCTAGGAAGCCTAACTACATCGCAGCCTCCCCGCCAACATCACGATCACCAAGAGTCTCCACATCTGCTCACACCAAGGAGGATTTGGTGATCATCGCAAAAGGAAAAAGCCAAAGAAAAGAACAGACACAAAGAGAAAGGGTAAGCTAGAGTAAAATATTTAACATGTTATTGAGCAAACAAATTATAAACCAGGTTATAGACAAGCAAATCAACAAGCATGCAAAACATGTGAAAGCAAACAATTAAAAGACTTTCTAACTCAATATCCGGATCATACTCTTGATATAGAATTCTAAAGGAAGTATGCGCCTGTGCCGGCTTCTAAACTTTGCAGAGTCTAGACGCAAGGGGTTATCACCCAACCACACACAGGGTTAATCCTCTAATGTCTTGGGCCCAATATGTCCCAAGACTAGGACCTCCTGCCACTCTCACTACATGAATCGTTCTGCTCTATGTGAGCGTGAACGATTATTAGAGTTCAGGATACCTTCCTTTATCTAGACATCTCCTATATCAAGGTATACACTAACCACCATCACCAAGAGTTTCCCTTAAAACTCTTTTACCAACAATTTTCACATGCCATCTCAATCATTCAAGTCTCATGCTAATCCACCACCAATCAAACAAGTCATGTTTTCCATTTCATACTCAACATAACAAGATTTCATTTAATCTCATACTTTATAAATGCATACCAAGACATACATATATCATAAAATAGTATTCATCCCAAATAAATGAGTGCCAACATTTAAGTACCTGCAATTCCATACAATCAAGCACAGCACACAACCATAATTCTTACACCAAAATTCCTAAGAAAATTAATTATCACAAAACCAAAATCACTACAGTAATGTGTGACACATTTCTCAAGCTACAGACATCTAATCGACGATCCAACCGGTCAAACCATAAAATAGCATGTTATGAACCAAATGTCAAAATTTGAGCTCAATCCAACGGTTAATGAGTCGGGAAAGTCAATTTTACTAAAACTGCGCATATCAGAAAAATACACAGTCGCCCAGCGAGCCAAGCTTGCCCAGCGACTGTGCGACGCATCAGAATACGAGGAATGACGTCAAACATCACAATTTCATTAATATTTGAACCCCTAACTCAGAAATATACCAAAACTAACGTTTTCCAATCACTTAAGCATAAAACAGAAACGAAAACAAACCACATATTTCAAAAATGCGAAAAAGAACACAACTTCCCTTACCTTTTTAAGCTGAAAGCTACGAATAGGATGTTTAGTAGAGGAGCAACAATAACCAAGTAGCTTAGGAAGCTGAAAACAGAATTATAAAGGGACAAAAAAATGAGACCAAGGTCAATACGTAGGTGAAACCAAAGCTTACGAGCTAAAAGACGAAGTGAAACAAAGACTGAGGGGATTACTTACTTGGAAGGAACTCGTAACTTAGCCCATAGAGAATGCTTCCTAAAAACCCTAGCAAAGCACTTTGGTGGAGAAAAGAGAGGGAGAGAGAGCTGATTTCTGAAAATGAGACAGAATGAAAAGGGTTAGGAGCTGGAAAAGGGTATTGGATCCCCCTAATGGGCTGACCTTGGGCCCACGAAAAAGTCAGGCCCAAATCACTTATTAAGCTGAAAAAAAATTGGACTTACAAATCCAAGCTCAAACATTAACTTCATAGAATGAAAATATAATTTAGTTTCAGAAAGAGAAATCTTTAAATGTAATTTCAATTTTAGAACTTGAATCCCTGTATTTTTTTTCCTTTAACGATTGATTTGGATTTTTAAAACATTAACTTCAAACATTGATTTGTACGAATAAAAAATTACACGACATGTATAGTTCAACTAGTTAGATTAAAACATTGTCATTTGCTAAACAACAGGTAAAAGAATGGTATATTTGGTTCCGGATAATTCTCTGGAATAGTGTTCATCCACTAAACCCACTACCACACTTTAAAATTCATTTAAGATAACAATACTTATACCTTCTCCACAAATTTCTTCTCTTGCAATAATATATTTCTTTCCAACCAATTAGGGTTTTCCATTAACTCATCCATTTTAATATCAAGCACAGTAATTTATCCACAAAAATTTGATAACTTAAAAATTAAATAAATTCAGAAACCATAAAAAAACATTTTGTTTACAATAGATTTCAGTTCTAAAGAGAACAAAATTGTTATACAATATTAACATTAAATTTAAAATTACTTACCGATCCTTATTATAATGTATATGAGTATACGCTTTTACCCAATTTTTTTTTAATCATGTTACGTGTTCCTAATCCTAACATGTAATGCATATGGTTATATATTTTATCCACAATTTTTTTTAATCTTAATTTTAGTGCAAAGCTACTCAAAAGTCACGAAGTGACAAAAGTTGAGATGTCGTGCATCTTTCTCCTTTATCTGGTTTGTTAGTTAAGCCATTATTGTATATATTTTTATTTATTGTTAGTTGTAGTATTATAGTATACTTTATCATTTACTTTAGTATTTGTTCAAAGTAAAAAATTAATTCCTTTGAACTAGATTCAATCCAACTTGATCAGTAAAAAAGAAAACCAAAAGCTAATCAAACAGAAAAATGAAAATCATAACTTGTTCCAAATAATACTGGATTTATCTCGTTAAATAAATATTATATAAGACAAAAGTTATAATTAAATAAAGATAAATTATCAATAAAATCATTAATAATAGAATATCAAAACTAAATGAAAAGCTAACCTTGACCACAAACACTACTACACCTTTGCGAGATAAATAAATGGCACAAAGAATTAGACCAACGTGGAGATAGATTTGAATTATTTAAATAAAACAAGAGATTCAAACTTTGGGCCAATAAAATAAATTCAAACATTGTTATGATTATCGTACCAAAGGGAATCAATCTCACACAATAGATTAAATATATTATCTTGAGCATATGGAAGATCTTTCAACTTTAGCCACACAAAAAAAAAAAATAATACTATTCCTATCTCTTTTTTATCTTTCTTCCTTTAGTAAGGAGCATGCACCCTTAATTATTATATGGATGAAATGAAGCTCCAATCATAACTTACAAATATTTTTTTTAAGAGGAAGACAGATTTAGATGAAAATAATAAAAAAAGATGACACGTGTGTGTTGTGTTTGGCATGGTGAGTACATGAGCTAAGGTTGTTTCCTTCGTGCAGGCAGAGGAGCAAATAAGAATTGAAATAGTAAACATATATATTATGCTATGTTGGATTTTAAGAAACCGTTACAACTCAACTTATCTGTCTCTGTGATAAGTTATCTCAACTTTAAAGGTACCATCACTTATCATGTTTTCTTTTTTCTTTTTTTTTTTTACATTTTTATCAGTTTAAATAAGTTCCGCTAATTAATTAATTAATTTATTTATTTATTTACAAGAAATAAACTTTCTGTAAATTTTGTTATAAAAATTAATTTTTTTTTTACAAAGTATAAAGTATTCGGTTTTTAATTAAAAACAGAAAAAATAATAGTGTATATGTGAATTTGATTGCAATTATAAGAATAGAATAATTGTGAAGTATGAAATATTTTGTCCTATGAGAGACGTTCTGATAATGTGGGATTGAGTGGTATTCTGATGGCAGTTGATCCATAGAAATAATGAAGGTTATATATATTATAGGTAAAGATAAAGAATAGATGAAACAAAATGCATAATTGAAGTGAGGAAGAAAAGACGTCCACTCAATAAATGGTATATGGGATATGCCAAAGATAGTGGATTGCTAAGTGAAATCCACTATGACCAGTTTTATGCAATCATAGAACCATATATTATTATTATTATTATTATTTTATGGAGTTAGTGCTACAAACAAGGAGGACTTAGGGAGCTCAACAAAAGTGGATCTAAAGGTCATTAATAATACATTTCCAATGAGAAAAATGTTGATATACATTTGTGAGAGTTCCTTTCTTAATATTTACTCATTTTCCTTTAAACTTGTTTTATTTAGGAATGACAATTTTGCAATATCTCATTTGTTTTAAAAAAATTATTCACATTATTATATTTATATTTAACTAATATAATATTTTTGTCTCGTGCTCATTTGTACGTAATTAACAAATAAATATATATATATATATATATATATATATATATATATATATATATATATATATATATATATATATATATATATATTTGTGTCTCACTTTGAAACCATTTTAATCATGCCATATAAACAAAGTAATATATATTAAGTGTATGTCAAAAGAATTTGTATCAATGGATATTCGTGGATAAAATTTGCAATGTGTAGAAAATGAATATTGTAAATGTATATCTATGGATAACACGGGTACGAGTATTTTTCATACCCACATGTTATCAGGGTATGGATATCATGATATTTGTACTCATGGATACCCGTACCTGCTATAATATAATTTAAATTAAAAATAAAAAACATGATTGAAATATTACACATTGATTTTGAATGAATTATTTTTTATCAATTGGTTTTAAAAAATCTTAATTTCTTTGTAAATTGTCATTTAACACTATTTAAATGAGTTATTTGAACTTTGTTGTTTGAAATTTTTGAATGTCATATATTGTATTTTATTTGAATTTATGGTTAAAATATATTTTAAATATTTTATTTTTATTTTTTTATAAATATCTGCGGATACCCGTAAATATTCATGAATATTAAAAAATATGTGGATACCCACATAATGGATACCTAGACAGATATAGGAACATAAACAAGACACATTTATTCATTCAGTGAGTAGGACACGAAAGAACTAGTATCTGTACCCTACCTGTCAAGTTTGACATCCCTAATTGAGTGAGAGAGATTCTATATCGAGTAATCCTCTCCAAATAAGAAAGCATTGATACAATATTATTCTTCCTTAAACAATGTGTCACCACTTGGGTGACTAGACTCATTGTTTGAGAACATTCATTTAATAAGAAAAAAAATTATATATTTGTTTCTTTTCACTCCATTCATGATAAATTGTGAACTATTTGAGAGATACTCTTATCTTTATTACTTGAGTGACAATTGTCACCTAGGTGATGAGATATTCATGAAGAAATACTTTATCACTTGAGTGAGAAAATACGAAAATGTTAAGTAATAAGTATACCAAATTCTATGTAGTGTTTTCAAACAAGTTTTAGGACTCACAACGTATGCTATATTATTTATAATAATTATACTTACAAGAAAACTTATAATGAGTTGAATTATAATTTTGTTCATTTACTATTGAAAATCAGAAATTGAAATATATCAGCACATTTAAAGTTTAACATCCTATCATATTTGCAATTTACTAATACAAGTTTCAATTCAAATTATTCACTCATTGACAACTCAACTTTGATATAATATTTAAACAATTTTTTAATGATTTCCAACATTATCAACATTTAAATCCAATCGACATCTACTTTTCTACTAATTTTTTTTTCTCAGCTCTCATAGTGTAATTTAGATTTCAAAGTTAGTTTTCTTTTACCTTAAAATACCTATCTTCAAAAAATCTAATTCTGGAAAATAAAATGAACAAATTATGCTCTTCTAATTTATTTTCACGAAGTCAAACCAACAAATAAACTGATCCACTTACTAAAACTAGCAAATATTTATATTTTCCAGTTATTCATACATGCATCACAAAAAACAAAAAACACAAAAACAAAAACAAAAACACAACAAAAAAGAAGAAAATAAAATTAAAATCCTAATTGAATTAAGCTTGCTCTCAATTATCTCTTAATTTATGGTTTCAAAAAAGAGAAAGAGGAACAAAGTTATAAAAATAAAAACATTTTACAAAAAAATATTATTTTAAAAAACTAATAATGAAATCATATTATTCTTCTATTTTAAAATTTAACTTAAAACATAATTATCCATCTTTATTTTATTTTATACTATATATAACTATTCTTTTACAAATTAAGATAGTCAATATTATTTAATTTTACTAATAACATTATTTTTTCTTGTTAAGAATATTCGTTAGAACTTTATATTAATAAATATTAAGTTATTAAAAACTTAAATTGTGTTAATTAAATGATGTTAATTAAGTATACAAAGAAGAAAGTAAAAAGAAAAATTTTGAAACCATAAATAAACATGACTCCTTCAACTAAATAAATTTTACCCATACATCTTTTTTCTCTTTGGATTGTCCACACATCTCTCTATAAACAAATTAACGTAGAAATGTACATATAGGTTATCCTTAACATCTCTCATTTTAACTTTAGTGAAATTATTGAGGATATTAGAATCATTTTTATTTTATTTCATTAATTTTTTTATTGTTAAATATAAAGATAACATTGTCTTTAGGAATGTAACTCATGCAATCAAAATGGTGGAACAAAAACAAACCTCTTAAAAAGGAACAATTTTTTTTTTATTTTTTTTAAATTGTGGCTTCAAGTTATAATTTTGAAGTTAGTGGAGCATCGATCACGTCAATAAATGGGTGGGAAGGTAAGAATATTGGTGGAAGGTCGTTTCCTGACAAAACGCAACCACACACGTTGTCAACTGTGTTTTCTTCTTTCATTATTCTGTCCTTGAAAGAAATATTATTTTATTTCAAATATTATACATTTTATAAAAAAATAACGAAATTGAATGCCTATTTCAAAGTTTTAAAAAGTATAAACTATTTTATATAAATTTAGGATATATAAGTACAATTTTATTAAAAATATTATATATTATATGATTGTCTATTTTAAAATTATAAGGTATTAGATGTCATTTAATGTAAAGGTAAGTGTAATTTTCATTAACATTAAACAAAATATCATTTTAATAAAATATAAGAAATATGAATGTAAATTTTTAAAAATAAAGAAATTAAGTGTTTAAAAATATCACTTTAAACTATATTTATTTTATCACAATCTATTGTAATTCTTGTTAATTTGGTTTTATTTAATGATTATGATTCTTAGGAGTGTTAAAACGGACCAGTCCGATCTGTTTAAGCTCATTTTTTTTTGTCCGCCAAAATCAGATTAGACTAATCCAACACCTACAAACGGATTAAGAACTTGATCATGTTCTACTAATGACAAATTGACAAAATAATAATTTGACTCGATTTAATCCCTTCTAATTATTCTCATAGTTCTCTAGTCAAGTCAGTTAATTTAGTTAAAGTTTTGCTTTATTCGAATGTTATAATAATGTAACCAAAATAAAACTCAACATCTATTAATTCATATATTAATTTAACGTTAATAACGTAATCATTATAATTTTTGAAGAACAATTTTTTATTATTTATTTTTAATGAGTATAATATGTTAGTGTTTGTATATTTCTTTTGGTATTGATCTAACTTGAAAAATAGGTAAAAAAAATCTTATCTAAACAATTTAACATTGGGTTCAACACATTAATATATTATATTTTTCACTTCTTTTAAATAGATTTTGGGTTTAAATAAATTAATCAGCATATACTGAGTAATTTTTATTTTGTTTCCTATTGGAAAATTCTTTATTATTAGTCCATCTAAAGTTGAAAATAAATATAAATAGGCGACATTTATTAACCGTAAGATGTTTGTAATGTATAAATTTTTTGAAAAAAAAAGGCGTAGATTCGTAAAAATAAATATTATTTATTTACTTTAAAATGAATTATTGTAAGCTTTGAAAAGAAAAAAAAATTACGAATTATAAAACAAAAATTTACTCATTAAGACAATAAAAGAATTATTTTGTATTTTTAAATGTAATTTTTTTGTAGAAAAAAAGTGTGAAACTTATTTATTTACAAAAAAGTAAAAAATATTCAATTATTTCACATTTTTTATTGGCTATAACTCGAGACTTAGATTCAAATAATTCTTCATAAAAATTTTAGATTGCATTAGAATTGGAAAGAGACAATTTTTATTTTTAAAAAAATTAAAATATTTTTTATTTTACTACAAAATTAGATCTGATAAACTTGTCAAGAACCAAGTTTGTATTGAGTTGGATGGATGATTTGAAAATCAAATCAAATATATTTGAAAATTTTGACCGATAAATCTTTATTTTAATTTAAAATTGAATCAAAACAACTTATTAAAATCCTTATATTTTTCTAAAATATTTGTATTAAATAAATTTCAATAATTTTGTATCTCCGAAAAAATTAATTTTAGAAACAAAAAGGTCAACATACTGGACAAGGACAACGATCAATCGGACGCATGTCTACTCGATGGTATGAAAGGACCAAGATAGATAGAATGTATGTGTGTGAGAATTAATATACTTTCTTTAAGAAAATAAAACTTTTATAATTTTATTTAATTTATAAAACAAATAGGGAAGGTATAAAAAGAAAAGGTACAGAACATATAAAAGTAAAAAAAAAAAATTATGTTATTTGGTGGATAGAAATTACAAAGAAAAGAATAAAAGATTTTGTATCACTTACTTAGATGGACCAAAAAATATATAAAAATATTTTATATTAGTGTAAATGGTTTAAATTAATCTATCCTCTTTTTTTTTTCATAAAATGATTTATTAATTTAAGACTGTAAAATATTTAAGAGTTAAATATGTTTTTGGTCCCTTAACTTTCAGTGAATTTTGGAATTAGTCTATTTTGAAACTTTGGACCAATTTAGTCCTCCATCTTTTGAAATGCGTGAATTTAGTCCTTTTAATCAAATTTTGTTAAGTTTATTTGACATTTCAAGCGCGTTTCATAATAGTATTTGACTTAACATTAAAGCAAAAATGTGTCAAACAGTATAAACAACTCAAATACAATTCTGAAATGCGTACGAAACATCCAATAAACCTACCAAAATTTGATTAAAAGGACTAAATCCACGTATTTCGAAAGATCAAGGACTAAATTGGTCCAAAGTTTCAAAATGGACTAATTCCAAAATTTACTAAAAGTTAAGGGACCAAAAACATATTTAACCCAATATTTAATAAACTAAAGAGAGAGGCATCTTCTTCTCCTATTTGATGCCTTCTTAATTTGTGAGGTAGAGTTTATTTATTGTGGTCTCACAGGAAAAAAAAAAAAATCTTCTTCTTATTTTTATTATGAACGAAATAGAATTTGTGTTTATATCCATCTTTTGTTATTTTCTTACATTTTATTAGTCCCGAAAGAAACAGTGGACAGAAAAGAAGAAGAAGAAGAAATAGAATTTGACGTTATGTTATGGATTTAGTGATGGTTGTAATCATTGTTTGCCTTAATAAGGAATAGACTAAACAAAGGTTTCCAATGAAATATAATTGGAATAAGGTGTGCCAAAAGATGTGCACCACATTCACTCATACTGTTCACTATGCTGTCTCAAATTTCTGTAATCAAATCGATTCGTTTGAGTTTCACAATTCAATTCAGCAATATTGCCTTCACTTCTTCTAATGTCTCCTACACGTAAACTTTTTTACTCAAAAATGGATTTTTGTTTTGTCAATAGGTGTAATTCAACACTATACTTCTCAATTCATTAATCCTTTTTTATTTAAGCCATCTTTCAAAACTATATTAATCGAAAAAAAAGAAGGACTAATTTTATACCTGAAGAAGTGAATTTTAAATTTAATTTAATCTTATAAAATTTATTTTTAAGGTAAAGTTTGCATCCACTTTTATATTATAAATTTTTCTTATCTCTAGTCAATATAAGACTTTCAACAATCCTTCGTCGAGATATATACACTTCGAGTGTTTTTACGCGCATATATATATTTTTATTGGTATTTCATTTTTAAATTTATATAAATATATTTTTTTATTATTATCTAATATTAAAGGAAAGAAAGTATATGTTTCCTTTTCCATTTAATTATTTATAATATTATATTATCTTTATTTTAATTTTATTTTTTATAAAATTTATTTAATAAATATTAGAAGAATATAAAGGTAGATATATAAATATAGCAATTACTTCACGATAAATATAAAATGCAAATTTTATTAATGACAGGCATAAATATAGAGTCTATTTCAATAATAAGAACGAGTACAGTAATTCACACTCGTGTCACTCTTAAATTTATTATAGAACTCACAGAAAGGAATAAAAAAAATACTAAAAACAATTTTATTGCTAATGCATGAAAAAAGAAGTCGTTTTGACTTTGAAAGAAAAGGTGACATGATAAAAAAAAATGGTTCTGTGTAGAATTCTTATGGAAAAAGTAGAATGTGTGTTGGTGCAGGTAATGCGGCTTAGTAGTGTTGGGCCTATCATGTTGTTATCATAAAATACAAATGGACTCTAACATTTTTGGGTCGCTATATTAAGGAGATGGTTGTGAATTAATTTGTGAGGGTCCACCAAAATTAACCAACAAGTTCTTTCTGTCAATAATATTTAATTAAACAATGATATTCAATATAACCAGGACGTTATATATGTTTTGACGTCAACCAAAGTAAAACTAATAAATAAAACAATAGATCACCCTTATGTTATGATAATAAAAAATAAAAAATACTTTTTCTAATTTTTAATTATTATTAAAACAAAAAATGTTGTTAAATTTATGAAAAATAAATATAAGAATACAGTTACGTAATCTAAAGGACAAATAATTAATAAACTAATTCATATTAATGAGAGTAAAATTGTTAATGAAATTGTACATAAAAAACTATAAAAAAATTGTTATTAAAAAAATTCTCTTTATCAATAGATAAATTTTTTTATCTTCATTTAAGTATTCAATATAGATACATACTTAAGATTTGTACTCAAAATCCTCAGTTAAGTTAGGGTAACCTTTCTTCAGTTTATTCAGTGTTTTCATACTATCTTTTGCAATGTATTATAGACATTATCATACAGAAAATACTATAATAAAATAAATTAAACTAAATTTTTCATTTCCATATTTTAGTTTTTGTGTAATTTTTGTCAAAATTTAATTGACTATAACTGAATGTTTTAAAATAAGCTAATTAATTATCCAAAATAAATATATAATTTTAATTTATATGATGTTACATGAAAAATGTATTAACACCGTAAATATATA
>Ga0214544_1001433_pt1 | contig 49485 bp, 31 predicted proteins | sample CNSS3metaG_FD_160074 | JGI IMG/M metagenome (GOLD analysis project Ga0214544, IMG submission 160074) | Root nodule microbial communities from cowpea collected in UCLA plant growth center, Los Angeles, California, USA - CNSS3 | ecosystem: Host-associated > Plants > Roots > Nodule | place: USA...
TATATATATATATATTCAGAACATTTAAAGTGTTCTCTCCTCTTTTCCTATTATTTGTCCTTATCCTACTTTCCATTAGTCTCATTAGCTTTTTTGTTCCCTTCCATTAATGCCTCATTAATGCACTTAATGTTTCTTTAATCCTCTCATTTATTGTTATATGGCATCCTTAGTCAAGTATTCGATCTGGTATTGGGCCGATTGGTTGGGTCTATTACCATACAGTTCCACAGTCTTTAGTTCTTTGGAGCGTAAAGGCAAGAACTAAGAGGGGTTCAAAACACCTTACTTTAAAGGGGCCGACTTCTTGGGCCTGTCACCACACAACCCCAACCTTTATCTCTTTGGAGCATAAAGGCTAGAAGGAAAAGAAGTTTAAAATAAGTTACTTTAAAAAAGGCCAACTGGTTTGGCCAATCATCACACAATCCCCTAGCCTGTAGCTCTTTGGAGCGTAAAGGTTAGAAGGAAAAGGAGTTCAAAATGACTTACTTTGAAAAAGGCCGATTGGTTGGGCCTATCACCACATAGTCCCCAAACCTTTAGCTCTTTGGAACGTAAAGGCTAGAAGGAAAAGGCAACCCATTATGCTGCCTATTGACTTGGATATAAGCTTAGTACTTTCAAATCCATGTTTTTTGTTTTGTTAAAAAATACCAATGGACCAACCTTGAGTTTATAACTGAGCTTGTTACCTTGGGCTTTTCTTTGAAAAACTTGTGTTTAAACTCTTATAGGTCGATATTTTGAATGTGTTGCTTGGTGCAACACTTTGATATATGTGTTTGGCATGATTTGTGGTTGCTTGTCTTACCTTGTCTATATTTTTCCGTTTGGATATGTCTTGATTTTGCTATATGTACACATGCATGCTTTGAAAAACTAGAAATTAGTCATGTGTGAATTGTGTAAATGTTTTATGCTAGAAATGATATCTTTGTGAGGCCACAATGTCGCCTTTAAAACTTTGATCTTGAAGTTTGGTTGGTTCATATGCAAACCCACATACTTAACATTCATTTGATTTTGAAAAAAAAGTGGGTTAGCAGGTTGGGATAATGTTGTGTCCTTCCGATTTAGTAGCCTCTTGGACGAAGAAGTCTGTAGTCTACTTTATTACGTGGGAAAACGAATTCTTTGTAGTTTTAGGAGACTAGATGCTCTCATAGTATACTCTTTATTTTTTAGGAGATTGAATATGGTAGACTCTTTAATTTTTAGGAGACTGGATGCTCCTATAAACCAAAGAAAAAAAGGGTCTATGCGTAGTTAATTGTTCAGTCGTATGGTAGTACCATAAGACCCACACGAGTATCTCTGATCATTTGACTTTTTTATCAACCACCTTCCTCTTTCTTTCGCCTTAGATCGACAATCATTTCCTTAAATTGATCCATTGTTGGAGGAGTGGATAAGTCCTTTTGACATCCCTATCAGCTTTTTACTTATTAATTTTGTTTTTGAATTTGTGATGCTGGACTAGTTTTTACTTGCCCCAAATGTTCTAGCCGAAATGACTGAAGTGTTATCAACCAGAACATTCAAAGTGTTCTCCCCATTTTTTTCTGTCATGTGCCCCTATTTATCCTACCTCCCTTAATCTGCTCAGCTCCCATGTCCCCTTAACGCTCCCTTAATGTCTCTTTCATGCACTTAATCTTTTTTCAATCCTTTCATTTATCGTTATATGACTTTCTAAGTTGATCTACTATTTCTCCTCATAAAGTATCTGATATGGTATTGGACTAACTGGTTGGGCGTATCACCACACACACAACAACAAAAATTTGTTCTTTCTTCTTCTAATTGTTTGACTTGCTCTATATATATAAAATATATATATATATATATATATATATATATATATATATATATATATATAAAAGGTATTTTTTCCTCGTATGTTAACCTTGACAATATATTTTGTTGTGATTTTATTAATTCAAGTGAATAAAATAAATAGTGTATTGTCAAATACATGGAAACGTTTACTTTTAGTATTTTAAAATTTATAAGAATATATGGAGAAGACTAAAATAAAATGAAATTATATTTAAGCATGAAAATATAAGGTCAAGAAAAATGACCCTAGGGCTGAGATTGAGGTCCACCTGGCCCCTCTCTTGAAGTTTGTCAATTGTAATGTGGCACGTGAGGCACGTGTGGCGCCGAGTCCACACAACTTTGAGCAGAATCAAATTGAATGAGCTTGCCTCCAACGCGCAAGAATCCAATTATTAAGACATGAACTATTTTAAGTTTGCTATCCTCCAATTGAAAATTAGCATTTTCTAGTGATTTAATTCTATGAAATATTATTTTTAGTCTACCAAATTAAACTACGCTAATGACATTGATTATGTAATAAATGATGATTTACTCATCATTAATCATCATTTATAATGTAATTTTAATTGAGTGACATAAGTTTTGAAATTTTAGAGAAAAGATATTTGTAGTGCTCCACCAGAAAAGGGGTTTCTGTTTGTAGAATTAAAAATTTTAATTTTTAGTCTTTCAGTTTGGGCAATTGATATTTTTAATTCTTCAGTTAGATGTGTTAATGATGTTACCGTTATGTTGTACCTATTATCATCGAAATGTGACCAAATACGTGATTGAGAACAAATATAAATGAAAGTCTAGTTTGTTCTAAATTGGTTGTTACCTTTTGGTGAAAGAAATCCTTGATAGAGAGGGAAATTACATAAAAGAGAAACACCATTATTGAAGCCAACACTGAGGAATGGTTGTTAGTCACCGATCTTTTTTTTTTTTTTTTTTTTTTTTTTTTTTCATGTTAGAGCAAATCTATTTATATAAAGTGACCAAAAGATTCTCTTACTATTTGGGAATCATCAACAATTTAATAAACTTTTTAAGAAATGTACCATTTATATATCATTTATCTCATCATTAACATTTCTAATATTGCATAATAGTAAAGAATAGAAATAACTTGACTGAAAAATAAAATAAAAAAAAAGTAATAAAAGGAAAAAATGTTGGGATACAAACATAATTAACATTTAATAGAATCATATGTTTATGATTACAATACTTTTTAACTAATATAAATTTTTTTTGTTCTATTAAATATCTAAATTTTTTATATTCTTTAATTAAGTTCATACAATGAATGGAAAAAACCGAGTAACGGTTTGATTTTGTAGTTTCAAACTACTGAATTATAAGAAAAATAAAACTATAAAACTTAATTATCTTTTCTAAACAATATTGTACATGATTTGATTTTTTATTTTTATTTTAATAGTTAGCTTAAAAAAATAATATTATTATTTTTTATAAATACAGTTAAAATTTTAGAAATTTATTTTTATTATTACCCAAATTTATGATACTAAATACTGCAAGTCAGTAAAAAAATAAAAAAAGTCTAAATATACCCAGATGTAATAAAAATTTAATTAAAATTATATAATTTACTATAAATTTAAAATAATAAAATCAAATTTAAGAAACTTAGTTAAAAAAATATAAGACTTTTGAATATAAATTTAATTAAAAATAGCGAAATTTAAAGTCACTTAAAACTTAATGAAATATTAAATTTATTGATTCAATTGTTATTCAATCATTTTCTTCTCTCAAATAAGAGAATATTATTTGGAGGAACAACGAAGAAGGTCATTTTTCTTGAGAAAGTGGTAGTGAGAGACATAACAATTGAGTCGTTGAACAAACATGTTATAATTTTTTGGTTAAAATATTTTTTTTCTTAATTTTGGTCAAGTTTTGTCAAATCTGTCCTAATTTTGTTTTTGTACTTTAATAGGATCTAATTTTCGTCAATTTTGTTCAATTTGGTCATTTTTGCTAACATCGTTTAAATCATTAACGACCATTAACAGTGACTACCACGTGTCACTTCGTGATTTTTTTTATATATTTTTTAATTTTTTTTAAATGTCCACGTGTCAACCTTGTAGCGTGCCACATGTTAGAGTCAATGTTTTATATTCAATTTGGTCACTATATTTGTTATTTTTGTTCAATTTAGTCCCAATTTTGTTTAAAATTAATAATTTTATCCCGGTCGAAGATGTGACCAAATTTAATTTTTATATAAAAGTTATAATGATGTGAATTTTAATATATTATATAAAAATATTTAATAAAAATGTGAATTTTAATATAAAAATTGAATTTGATTTCAATTTGGAGAGAAACAAAATTGGTTCATGTTAACAAAAATTGAGACTAAATTGAACAAAAATTAAATTGAACATTGGGACCAAATTGAATGTAAAACATTGACTCTGACACGTGAACATTTAAAAAAAATTAAAAAACTTAAAAAAAAATTAAAAAAAAAATTAAAAAACCACGAAGTGACAAGTGACACTCACTGTTCATGACCGATAATGATTTAAACAGTGTTAGCAAAAGAGGACCTAATTGAACAAAATTGACGAGAATTAGGACCTATTTGAGCATAAAAACAAAATTATGACTGATTTGACAAAACTTGATGAAAATTCGGACCAAAAAGGTATTTTAACAAAAAAATTTTGAAGGTTAAGAGGTTTTGATACTAGCGCTGACAAGGTGTTGGGATTCCAAAAACCCTTTTTGTAAAATGCTCGGTGGACCTTGCAAGCACCAGCGAATCTTCTCATGAACAGGGATGTCATGGCTCCCAAATTTTATTTTTTGAAAAATTTTAAATTTATATATTAAAATTTTTTAAAGTCTTTTTGAAATTTATAAATTATATGTAATATATATTTAGAATTGATAAAAATTAAATTAGGTATTTTTTATTTCTTTTATAAAGTATAACATTTAATGTTAATGTTCCTTTATAGAATCAAATTGTCCTTTAAGGTATGATATTATTCTCTTGCTGCTTGCCGGGATACGCTCTGTCTTCAAGACTGGGATGTCCTCGCCAAGGGTGATATAATGCACCACAAGAGAGCGTAAAGTTGTTAAAACAGGTAACCCGACCCGACCGGGCTCGACCCACCACTGTTTGGACACTTAGTGAGCCAACCCAACCCAACTCACTTATTAGTGAGCCAAAAAAATTTGAACTCGGCCCGGCCCACCACGGGTTGGTGTGTTAAATGGGTTGGCTCACATGCTTACTTAATAAAAAAAGTATTTTTTTCATTCAAAACTAAATTATAATTCTAATTAAAATTTCAATAAACTTTAATACAAACCAAAATCACAAAAACACAAATTATCTATGTGTTGGCTAAAAAAATAACCCAACCTAACCCAAATTCAAAACCCAATTTAACTAAAAACACTTGTGTGACCCTTTATTTGCGGGTTGGTGAGCCAACCTGGCTCACCATGGGTTCAACCTGGGTGAGTCAGGTTAAAAATCAACTCGTATTGAAATTTGTAAAAAAATTTCAACCAAACCTGGCTCAAACCCGTGGTGGGCTGGGTTGGCTCGCGGATTTGAACCCATTTTGACATCTCTAGGAGAGCGAGTACCTGCAAGTACTCTGATGCGCAAGTCAATTGGAGCAAAATATGCAAAGATGGATAACAAGCATAACATTGAGTTTACATAAATTTTACATGTAGCCTGAACTACTTTTATACGGTTGTTTGTTACTAATTACCTTGAGTAACACTTGGATTCTTTCCTAAATGGTAATGAATGTCTCATTGTAACATCCTGAGTTAATATGCTATTGCGGTTACTATAGCTCTTAATTGCATTTGTTTGACACATGCCTCTCTTAGGTCGAGATGTACTCACTTTTAGGCCAATATGTACTCACTCTATATGATAAGTGTGGTTCTTGTGGTTGCCTTATGGAGGTTGTCCAGACCAAGATGTGTTAGGACCATCTTGACTTAGATGTATCAAACTTTACACAATTGGTAGGTTGTTTTGACCGAGATGTGTTAAGATCATTTTGGCCTAGATGTATCAGGACCATCTTAGCCTAGATGTATTAGGATCATTTTGGCCTAGATGTATCAGGATCATCTTGGACTAGATGTATTAGGACCATCTTGGAATAGATGTATCAGGACCATCTTAGAATATATGTATTAAAGGCCTTACACAATATATTAGCCCACCAAGCTCGTAGCATACAAAGTGTGGCAAGAGTCTGTATCAGGCCTTACACAATATATAAAGGTTATAATGATCAAGATGTGTCAGGACCATTTTGGCCTATATGTATCAAGGGCCTTATATATAAAGCTCTCCAAGTTATTGGTCGGGATGTGTCAAACCCACCTTGGTTGAAAGGTATAAGACCTTTCATAGGAAAATAGGGAAGGAGTTTGGGAAACAATCATATCTTTGGTCAAGATGTACTAAGACCATCTTGGCCGATATGTGTCAGTCCAACACAAACTGACATGTGCAAGTCCTACATAATATAGGAAAAAATATCTTTGACTAAGATGTACTAGGACCATCTTGGCTGAGATGTGCAAGTCCAAAATCATCTGAGATATGCAAGTTCAACACCATTCTAGATGTGCAAGTCCTACCTAATAAACTAGCCCCCATGCTTGTAGTAAACGTTGTGTAACAAGAGTCTTCGCATTAATCTTATATAAGGCCAATGTATTGGAATGCAACATTCTTTGTTATGTTGTTATCCCCTTGGGTTGAGACATATAAGCAAGTGATGTTTCGGACTGAGTTGTGACATGTTGAAAGCTTGGTAGGCTGTGACATGTTGGAAAACAACGAATTTAACTTACTTGAGATTTCCATAGGCCGAGGTGTATTGGGAAGCAACGTATTTGATTATGTTGAAATGCAAAAAGAACGAGATGAATTAGGAAACAACTTGCTTGATTAAGATGTGATGCACCAAGGACAACATGTATTGGGATGCAACTTGCTTGATTAAGTTGGAATACACCAAGGACGAGATGTATGCAGCTCCTAATATGGTCCTTCCACTACAGAATTTAATGCAAAGCAAGATTTGTGCTATTTCAAAATGTGCCTTTCAACTTTCAAAAACTAATGAAAAATAACCATGCTAGCCGAGATATGCATGGCTTCCGAAACAAATCATTTAACTTCAACATTTAATATGGTCCTTCCACTACAGAATTTAATGCAAAGCAAGATTTGTGCTATTTCAAAATGTGCCTTTCAAATTTCAAAACTAATGAAAAATAACCATGCTATATGCATGGCTTCTGAAACAAATCATTTAACTTCAACATTTAATGCCAAATAGCCATCATGACCGAGATGTATTCACTTTGTGACGTCCTTCAATCTATTTTATTTTTTATTAAATAATATGGTTATAAAATTTTGTCACAAAATTGTACAATAATATCTAACATACTTAAAATATTCACACACACACACACACACACACATATATATATATATATATATATATGTATGTATGTATATATATGTATGTATATACATATATATACATACATACATATATATATATATATATGTATATATATTTATTTATTTATACATCTATATATTTTATAGTACTACATGCATCTTATATTTACACTATTTGGTACATATTATATTTTCAACACTAGAATAAGAAGGAGTATTATTTATTTACAGTCTCCCCCCGATCTACTAGCCTTCAAACATGCGAAGGAAAGAGGTTATGGATAGGATCCACTTAGACTATAGGGGGTAAATAAAAAGCAAATCTAATTTGCCCTTCAATGATACATGTGCATTTCGAGTAGAGAGGAAGGTGATAACATAATTTCCTATTCCCTTAAGTGTCACAATTATTTACTGCATTTGTTTGCCAGGTATTTCCTGGGAAGACTGCCACAGTGTCGGCGAAGAAGGGATCATACATGTTAGGATCAATCATCTATGATGAGATTATAACATTTTGTTTTTCATACACAATCATAAAATAGGAAAGTGAGACAAATATAACATAAAAATATAACATATCTTAATAAAATAAAATAAAATGAAAATTATTTCAAATCCATAAAACTTGGATTTTTATCATACTTTATAAAGATTTTGATTAATTTTGTATTGACTAGTCAAGATAAACAAGTCTCATCATGGTCAACAAAGTAACCCAAGAACATCTTATCTTGAGTAATTACTACTCATTTAAATCCCCAAGGTCATACCTCAAACTATAATAATCAAATATTTATTTATCATAAGTTTTATTTTGATATTAAGTATAAATAAATAAATAAATAGAATCAGTGCATAACTAAAAATAAATATAATAAATAAAGAGAACCAATACGTGACTGAAGATAAATATAAATAAATAAATGAGAGCAGAAACTAAATATAAATTAGGATGAGGTTAGGGACACCTTCAGGTAAATATAGAAATAAAATAATTATGAACAGATAAAAAGATAATAAAGATAAAAAGATAAAATGATAGATGTTTATTCCCCTTACCTCAGATATTGTAAGATACAAATGCACGTTCCCCCTGACCCATCGGTATTTTTTTATACACACTCACGATTAGATTATGCTCTCTTTTTTTTTTCTCCACTAACTCTTTTGTCCATTGTCTCCTCTCCACTTCTTTCCCCCTTTAATTTTTTTCATCATCTACTTTGATATTTATAGTGGTAAGGTAATCATTGCATTTAGTTTAAATTAAACTATGCTTTGAATTATTGTGTTTCGTTTAGTTGCACATGGATTATTCTTAGAAGATATTTTTTTTCTTCTTATCACCACAATAATAACGTTTATCTTCCCTATGTAAGTAGGTGACCTTACTTTAGCATTTATTAATTTTTAGGTTTAATTACTCTTTTGGTCCTTATTTTTGTCAAAAAATGTCAAATTAGTCTTTCAATTTTTTAAAGTTTCAATTTGGTTTCAATTTTTAAAAAATTTATTCAATTTTATCTTTTTTGTTAAATTTCTTGAAACAAATCAATGATTTTTTATTAAAATGATTATGTTAATTACATAAATAAAGTAAATGATTCTTATTAACAACTTCAATTTTGATAAAAATTCCTTAATTTGTTTACAAAAATTTAACGAAAAGGATCAAATTACATCAATTTTTTAAAAATATGGACCAAATTGGAACTTAAAAAAACTGAAGGACCAACTTGACATTTTAAAAAAAAACAGGGCAAAAAAATAATTAAACCTAATTTTTATTACTAAAAAATAAAAAATAAGAATAAGTTATACATGGATTCAGAATATGTAAGTGCAAACATATTCTTTGCATTTAATGCATGTTATCTGCTAAGATTTTGCATTCAATATTTTTTTTAAGTTATTTTATATTACTATTATTACTTATTTTGATGGTTAAAACTAATCGACATACATATAATATATATATATATATATATAATAATAATTTATTTTATTATTTGAACTATTTTATAGTAATATTTTTATTATAATTATTTTAATTGTAAATATTTAATTAATTTTGATTCTCTTAATATTTATAATATTTATATTTATATATTTATATGTTCGTAATTTATTGTACTAGATAAAATATATATATGAAAAATAGTGTATTATAAAATTTTAGGTGTTATCATACTGATAACACATGAATAAATTGAGATGTTACACACTTCCCTTAAGTCAAGATGTAACAAACTCATTTTGGCTTAAATGTATCAGGGCTTACATAGAAGAAACAAGACTAGAATCATCAAGTTATTATGGTCAAGGTGTACTAGAAAAAAAACTTTGTGCCAAGTTAATTTCGAAATAAAATCATAAATATAAGGATATGCTATCTCAGCATGATAAATTGGAACAAAGCCATGAGTATAGGGATAAAGTATTCCCCTTCTCGCAACTCTCTATGGGAACAAGTTTAATATCTTGATTATCTCTCCAACTTGAATACAAATCTAAATTATGGTAGGGATTACCTCGACGAATGAAGCCTCCTTACCCAAGAATTAAAATGATGTAGTGCGTGCCAATGTTCTTGTATTGAGCCAAATTGTCCTGCAAGGTATGTTATTATTCTTCTGTTGCTTTCCAGGATATGCTTTGTCTCCAAGATTGGGATGTCCTCGTCAAGTGTGATATAATGCACCACGAGAGAGCAGGTACCTACAAGTACTCTGACGCTTAAGTCAGTTGGAGCGGAATATGCAAGGATAACAAGAATAGAATGAGTTTACATAGATTTTACCTGTAGCCTGAACTACCTTTATATACTTGTCTTTTACTAATTACCTTGAGTAACGCTTGGATTCTTCTGTAAATTCCAATGAATGTCTCATTGTAACTATCGTAACGTCTTGAGTTAATACTCTATCGCGATTACTATAGTTCTTACCTGCATATGTTTGACATACCTATCTTAGGTCGAGATGTACTCGCTTTGTGTGATAAGTGTGGTTCTTGTTGGTGCACTATGAAGGTTGTCCTGACCAAGATGTGTTAGGACCATCTTGGCCTATATGTATCAAACTTTACATAATTGGTAGGTTGTTTTGACCGAAATGTGTTAGGACCATTTTTTCTAGATGTTTTAGGACCATCTTGGAATAGATATTTCATGACTATCTTAGAATAGATGCATCAGGAGCCTTACACAATACAATTAGTAAATAATAAATTATAAAATCAAATATAATAAAGAATAAAAATATTTATTAAGATATTCTTTTATTTTCTTTCTCATTTTTCTTTGACTTTCTCCATATTGTACTTATCTTTGAATTTTGGTCGAAAAAGGAAGTTAGAATATTTATTAGTTTAATAGTTAGCATTACTTTTTATGAATATGGAAGAAAATTTAATGTACTATGTATTTTTTTCATAACATGTTTTTAATTATGATTGAATTATCATAGATTTTTCTTTTAGTAATTACGTCTCTGAATTTTTTATTAGATTATGAAAAATTGTTTTTTAATTAAACTATTTTTTTTTTAAATTATATTGATGAAGAATAAAGAATAGATTCATTTCTTAAAAGTGATAAAAGGAAGCTATGTTAGATTATGAATCAAACTAGATCAATCACAAAAAGAGCAAAGTTAGAATATTTATTAGTTTAATAGTTAACATTATTTTTTATGAATCTAGAAGAAAATGTAATGTAGTATGTGTTTTATCATAACAAGTTTTTAATTATGATTGAATTATCATAGATTTTTCTTTTAGTAATTACGTCTCTGAATTTTTTATTAGATTATGAAAATTTTTTTTTAATCAAACTATTTTTCTTTTAAAAATTATATTGATGAAGAATAAAGAATAGATTCATTTCTTAAAAGTGATAAAAGGAAGCTATGTTAGATTATGAATCAAACTAGATCAATCACAAAAAGAGCAAAGTTAGAATATTTATTAGTTTAATAGTTAACATTATTTTTTATGAATCTAGAAGAAAATGTAATGTAGTATGTGTTTTATCATAACGAGTTTTTAATTGTGATTGAATTATTATAGATTTTTCTATTAGTAATTATGTCTTTAAATTTTTTATAAAAGAGTATATTGATGAAGAATAAAGAATATATTCATTTATTAAAAGTGATAAAATGGAAGCTATTTTAGATTATGAATCAAACCAGATCAATCATAAAAGAGCAATAAACCCTTACAATAATTGAGTAGTTCCCAATACCCCAAATAATATAAGGGTTAAATATGTTTTTGGTCCCTCAAGTTTTAGTAAATTTTGGAATTAGTCCCTCATCAAAATTTATACCAATTTAATCCTTCATCTTTCAAAATGCGTGAATTTAGTCCTTTTAACCCAATTTTGTTAAGTTTATTTGACGTTTCAAACACATTTCATGATAGTATTTGAGTTAACATTGAAACAAAAATGTGTCAAACAGTGTAAATAATTTAAATACTATCATGAAATGCGCTCGAAACGTCAAAAAAACTTAACAAAATTTGGTTAAAAGGACTAAATTCACGCATTTTGAAAGAAAAAGGACTAAATTGGTCAAAAGTTTTGATGAAGGACTAATTCCAATTTTCGCTGAAACTTGAGGGACCAAAAACATATTTAACCCATAATATAATGCGAAAGCATACTTGGTAATTGGGAATAATAGATGAAATATTGGTACGAGATCTTCCAACTATAGAGTAATTGAAATGTTCCCTCGTGATTTATGGGGAGGAAAAGAAAGGAGTAGGAATAATACATCTTGTGCTTATAGATGGGGACCATAACCTTAACTTCTGTTAGTTACTTAATTTCAATATTTCTAATTTGGCTCCTTCATCAACTTAGAATTAGAATATTGCTCGTATCTATGCATTTAATATATCATGGCATGTATATGCTCTTAGCCATAGATTTAATTAATTTGATCACTTTAGTACTTTGGCTAATAATATAATGACCCTAACACATTTAATTATTTATTATATGTATATGTATATGTATGTATGATCCAAAATTTCTAACAAGCTACTCGTGAAGATTAATTTCTTGTAGACAATATAATTATTTACATTGAAAAATATATAGCTGAAAATTTTAGTTCTAATTCAATTATAACAAATTCAAAAATTAAAAAAAATGAATAATAATCCTATATATATATATATATATATATATATTATAGTTTCAATTATACTAAATAATGCATTAATATTTATTATATTATTGATTATAATCCGCAAGATCCGCAACTATAACTTATTTTTACTTTGATCTATCGTTTAATCTACTTTTCTAATAATGTTAATTTTTCTTTTTTTCAAAATTAAGTGAAAGTTGGATTCTCATGTTAAATCAAAATGGATAACAAAATTAAAATACAATTCTTTTATAGATATATTATCTTAAAATTTTAGACACGCTTCATTCATATTTTTTCATAAGAATAAAAACAAGTTTCTTAAATAAAAATAGAGAAATAATAGAGCACCAGAATTTTACTTCATTACCGTTGTCATCCTCTTTCATTTATTAAAACATTTTCCTTGATATCACATTCGGATAACGTTGTACACACCGTTCAACATTTGCATGTTCTTCAGTGAAGAATTATCGTGATCTTTGTAAGGTGAATTTTGTGCGCAGTGTTTAATTTAAAGAAACTTTTGTTGATTGATAAATATTTTCTGTGTTATATATTGGGCAAATGGTGACAAATTCTTGTAAAAAACACATTGTCTCGTGACCTGATCCCCTTTGTCCCTCAACTGTTTGTGTTTGCAAATGTCATGGCATCAAAATTATGTTGTCTAATAAGGTTAAGATATTACATCAGTTTATAATATATAAACAGAACAAAACCATCAAATTTGATGTATGTTAATTAGTCTAGTCCAGAAGTAACAGAATCTCATTGCCTCTTAGATTATTTTAATTTTGAAGTAGTGTTTCTTTAATGTTTATTTTTGCGTTTGTTTTTGTTTTAATCTTTTAGTCATTATATTTTTGCAGTTGTTTTTATACGGATAATATATGTCCTGCGCAGTCTCCTAAACGATTTTCTTGGGCTCCAAGATCTTCACTCCTAGGATATCTCGTCAACAACTCTTGAATGCAGAAACAGATGTCTGCAAAGATACTTTGAGCTAAAGTCAATTCGAGATATTGGGTTTTGATGTCGGAATAGTAACATTGTTAGGTAAATCACTAATTTATTGGGTCCACACCGATTTAATTAAGAAAAACAAAAGGAGGTAATTTTTTATGGGCTTCCGGCCCATTATGCAATTTAAATATGTAACCCTTGCATCAAGTTTGATAAGAGAGAAAAATAGAGTAAGACAGAGAGAAAGAAGTTGTGATTGACTTTGGTGAGAAGCCACAGAGTGAAGAAGAAGAAAAGAGCAACCAATTTATCCAGCGCAAGTTTGTGCATATACTTTGAAAGAAAAAAGGTTTTATTCCTTTTTTCATATATTGAGGTTCACTCTATTGCTTATTTAAAGTACCCATTGAGGTTTGTTATCCACCTTGTTGGTGAAGAGAATAGTGCTTTGTTGATCCTTGGAATCTCTGAGAGAACTTGTGGTGTACTCATTAATTTTTATTAGTGGAAGTTTTGACTGGACAAGGTCTCGTGGGTTTTTCCTCCATATTGAGCTTTTCTCACGTTTAAAGTTTTGGTGTTTGTTGGTTCCCCCTTCTCTATTTTATGCATTTTATTATTTTGCATATTATTTATTTAGGGAAGATTTGATCTGGGTTTTGCTTCCGCGCCTTGTTATCTGTTATTTTTTGAGATCTTCCTAACAAACATAAGCATATATTTCGTAAAATATGTCTTTTATAGTAAAGTTTATGGGCCTTATTGGTTGGACTTTCATTTAGTAGTCTTACTTAAATGATATAATCTAGGTTACTGCCTTTTAAGATGATTAAACTAACTTGATTAGTTTGTCAGTCCTAGTACATGTCACTGTACTAGTCCAACATGTACCCAAACAGGGCGGATACTGAGTGAATGGCTCATAATGGCCTTCTTAGGATTTTGGTATCCTAGAGGGGGATGAGGACTGTAGTCAGTTGGACGAGTGGACATTTCACTAACACAAAAAGTGTCTATAACGTCTGTTATTTTCAACTTTTGACGTCTGTAAAAATACCGACGTCATATATGGTGACGTTAAAATTAACGTCTAAAAATAAAATTGACATTAGCTAATGCTGGAAATAGGGTCCCAACCTCCCTTCACGTCTGTTTGATCAGCACCTGACGTTCAACTAGCGCCAACAGGAGGAAAAAAAAAAGGCTGAAATTAACGTTTGTACTTGCACTGACAGGCGTCAAGGGACGTCGGATGACAGACATCAAGGGACGTCGACTGATAGACGTCAAGGGACGTCGGCTGTAGCACTGCCTGACGTCCCTTGACGTTTGTCAGTGCAAGGACAGACGTCAATTTCAACAATTTTTTTTTAAATTTTGGCTATATTTACATATTCTCACACCTAAAAAACAGAAAATTCCCAGAACAAAGTTGATATTATATTCCATCAACGTGGTAATTTTAACTCATAATTGTAAAGTTGTCTAAACTTTTACAATTACCACAAAACTAAAACTTTCATCAATAAATTGTCTTGCAAAGTTTTTAAAATAAAATTCTGATGTTCTAGGACCTAACTCCATTGTTCCAATAAATATGTTGCCCACTCTTGTCTTAGTATCTGGATAGTGTCTTCTGATAGAGGTGATGGATTTTTGAAGTGCTGAAAAGATAATACAAATTCATTAAGCATGAATATCATTGTTTAAAGTTTGATATGATTTATAATATCTTAAAGATTTATATATATATATATATATATATTATTATTATCTCTATCCATTCATCTTTAACTGCAACTTGAATGATTATTCTTATCCAAGACATGACATAATACCCATATTCCCATGAAAATAATCACATATCAAGTTCATAAGTTCACATGCGAAAATAATAACTTAGTAAATGAATAAGTTACAACCTTTGGGTATAATACTTTAATCTGTTGTGCTCTGAGCTTACCCACAACTCTAATGAAATTTTGGAAACATAAAATATATGTTAGTTTTAATAAGTAAATACATATGATATGAAAAAGAGAGTAACACTTACTCTTGTAACATGTTTTTCAAAGCATTTTTAATTTTCCAATGCATTGAACAAAATCATACAACCATGATTGATTTGGAATGATGACCAATAGTTGCTAATGAGACCTATTATCAATCACAAGTACTTAGTTGAATAATCAACAATAATTCATAAAATATTACAAGCAATAACACCTATCCATCAATGTACAGCGCAATGTAAATCTCTCTGTTTGACTCAGCCATCCATGTTTGCAAATAACTTTTCACGTGATCAGGTGAGTTTCCAGAAGCTTGAATGGTCTGAGGTTCAATGAATCCATACATAGAAGCTCGGCCTTGTTCCACAATTACTTTGTCCATGTACCTACAATAAAACAGTTAGGTATAAATTAAAATGTACCAATTCCAAATTCTAAATGTGGAATAATTTTTTCAAACTATCCGATCGGACAATTCAAGATCTAATACAAATGATTAAAAATTTAATCATTTGTACTAGATCTCAAACGGCAACAAAGTTCGCTCAAAATTGTGAACTAAAATTATAATAAATTTTCACATATAAAATAACAATGCAATAATAATGTTAAAAAATAAAAACAAAATTAAAATTATTTTAACATGCAACAAATCTAATAATAAATATAAATTTTATTCCAAATTTATCAACTAAATTTATCAACTATCATAAAATCAACAAAATACATTAAAATCATTTTAACATGCAACCCATCTTATAACAAATCAAAATTTTATTCCAAACATTTAAAAAATCATAATTTTCGTAATAAAAAAAAGGGGTTAAATATGTTTTTGGTCCCTCAAGTTTCAGTGAATTTTGGAATTAGTCCCTCATCAAAACTTTATACAAATTTAGTCCTTCATCTTTCAAAATGTGTGAATTTAGTCCTTTTAACTAAATTTTGTTAAGTTTATCTGATATTTCAAGCGCATTTCATGATAGTATTTAAGTTGACATTGAAACAAAAATGTGTCAAACAATGTAAATAATTTAAATACTATCATGAAATGCGATTGAAACGTCAAATAAACTTAACAAAATTTGATTAAAAGGACTAAATTCACGCATTTTGAAAGATGAAGGACTAAATTGGTCAAAAGTTTTGATGAGGGAGTAATTCCAAATTTCGCTGAAACTTGAAGGACAAAAAACATATTTAACCCTAAAAAAAAGCACCAAAAAAAATATACAAAATAAGAGGAAAATTAACAACTAACCTCTTGTAGCAAGTTCAAGGATGCAGATGAAGGAGGAGGAGGGTGGGCTGTCGGTGAAAAGAATTTACGATGCAAAAGGGAAGAAAACACTACATTTATGTGAAATGGAGACCAAAACGAAATCCAATCGGTTCAAAATGTATAAATCAGTGCACAAATCAAAACCCCAACAAGATTTTTGACAAAAAACTCACGTGCGGAGGTCGCGATGGCCGGCGGAACGCGGAGGTCAGCTCGCGGAGAAGAGAAACAATGTCGTTTCGCGACGCTGTTGTGCCCTATGAAAGGGGGGACGTCAGGTCTATGTCTCCCCGACGTCGAGTAACGTCAGATTAGTTGGAGAACCGACGTTGCGTGACGTCGAGCGCGTAACCAACAGACGTTAAGATGGCGTGACGTCGGGCGCGTGGAGAACAGACTTAGGGGACGTCGGGGCTTATGCGGACAGACGTCAAAATTGACGTTTTATTTACAAAAATGCCACCGGTCATTTTTGACGTCTATGTTCCGTTTAGCAGACGTTAACTGGGTGACATTATAAGCACTTTTTGTGTTAGGATTTGTACACTTTTCGCTTAGCGAGAGAATGGCTTCATTGAGCGAGTGTGTCAGAATCCTAATAGTTGTTCTATTATTGATTTTGATATTTTTGTGACTAATGTGAATGATTACTTATGAAAGGAATGATGTATATAATTAACATGTGAATGGTTGATACTAATCTAAGGAAGATAAGTGGTGATTTATAGTAGTGTATGCATTGGTACATGGATCTAGTTGGAAGTTATCCTGATGTTCTAATGACAATCCAATTCTTAAGTAGAGAAGGATGTGACATGTGATGAGAGGAGCAAAAGGTCCTAGTCTAGGGGTTTTATCTTGGCTAATGGCGTTAATAGACTAACCTTGTGTATGGTAAGGTGAAATCTATTAGCAATGGCTCTGTAGAGTAGTAGAGGCTAACACAAGTGCATAACTTGCTAGAATCTCATATTAATGCATGTATTTGGATAATTGAGTCATCGTTTGGGTCTTTGTATGAAATAGAATGATAATGATTCATGATTGACTGTGTATGATTAATTGATTATATTTTTTTATATGATTAATTCTTTTGTACATTAGCTTATCCTTTTCTGTGTTTTGTGTCGTTTTATATTCTCTTTTGTACATTAGCAAATGAGGAATTGTAGCTGGACCAATCCAGAAAGGAAATGATGCAACTGTCTAGATAATATTTAGGACACACACACACACACACACACATATATATATATATATATATATGTATATATATATATTATGAATTAATGACTGTCCATTGATTTAATACATTTACTCATATGATTCATATGATTGATACTCATATGATTCATTAATCTTTATGTAAATATTTGTATTAACTACGTTGATTTGTTTCCTTTATGGATTACATATTGTATCTATAAATAGGATTCTTCCTATCAATAATAATACACAGATGAGTTGCTCCCTATTCTCTCATTCTCTATTCTCTATTGTTTCTTCTCTTCTCTATCATCTATTATTCTCTCTCTGTTATTCGCTTTATTTAATAACGCGTTATCAACACGAAGCTCCAACCAATTGAGGACTAGTGGAAGCTTTTTATCTCTAACGACAATGTTCTGCGTGTCTCAATTCAGGCTCTTTCTAATCTTTTCTCAAATTATAATTTTACCTTATATTCTTCCTCTTGTGATAGAATTGTTTGACTTTATCAATTTTCATCTCCATCTCCATCTTATTATTTTTATTTTTATTATGACGGTGATTATTATTATTATTTTGATGATTATTATTATTAATATTATTATTTTATGTGATAGTTCTAAACACGCAAAACGTTACAAAATTTGGATTTGTGACCCTTGATATTACAAGGAAGAATTCCTTATATCGGATTTTAAATGTTGAAATACATTTAGATGCAATGGATATTGGGATACCATTAAATAAATAATTAAAGCATCTAAGCAACTAATTTGCTCATGAGACAAAAATATTGTGAGAAGAGATTTCACAAATATTATGAATCTATTTCATGCCTATGTATGGCTGGTTGGACAAAGCAATAAAGCTTTTGATGAAAAATCATGAGATCCGCCTAATCTGCTCCATTACCAGAAGCGAATGCAACAATAAATATTATAAATCTATTTCATGCCTATGTATGGCTGGTTGGACAAAGCAATAAAGCTTTTGATGAAAAATCATGAGATCCGCCTAACCTGCTCCATTCCAGAAGTGAATGCAGCAATAAATATTATGAATTTATTTTAAGCCTTTGTATGGCTGAACAAAACAATGAGCTTTTGATAGAAAATCATGATACCTGTCCAAATTGGTTTTGCTCCATTTCCAGAAGTGAATGCGGCAACATTTGATTTATATTTTCATGATCGTGATCGTGATATTGATTATGGACATGGTTATAAAGAAAATTTCAAAGATACATTTTGTCACCAGAAGTGGCACAATAATGTGAAAAAGGAAAAAGGAAAATGTGAAAATATTGACAAAAAGATGAAAGTATATATTATCATTACGGTGGTAAAGGCCATTTGAGTTGTACTTATTGTACACCAAAGCATCTTACAAATAATGAGAAGAACATAGAAACACACTTTGCTTATGAAGATTGTGATTCTGATTATGGCCATATGGATGCTACTCATCTTGATATTATTATTTTCTTTGCTAAAACAAATGGAAGCATTGATCACCTCATTGATTATGAGAGTGTTAAAAAAATCTCATTGATATTTACGTTTATATGAAAAACAAATGTTTGCACTAGTACCAAAAGATATGTGTCTTATTGATAGTGCAACAACTTATACAATTCTCAAGAGTAATAAATTTTTCTCTTGTTTGATAATGCGAGACATCAATATTAGTATTATTTATAGTACTACAAATATATTTGAAGACTCACAAATATATTTAAAGACTCTAGAAGAGCTATTATACTTCTACCAAGAAGTTGAATAGAAACTTATTAAGTTTCAATGATATTTGTCTAAATGGATATTACATTGAGACAAACAATGAAAAAGATATGAAATATCTTTATATCTCTATGAATGAGTTGAAAAAGAAAGTGTATTGGAGAAATTATCAACATTCTCTTATAGTTTGTACTACAAGTTTATTAGTACAATTGAAATGCATGTCATGGTAAACCAGAAGTTTACAAATCAAAATGATTGCCTTGTTTGACATTATCAGTTATTATGATGCAAAAAAAAAAGGGTTGAAAAACTCATGTGGACACATTTGAAGCGTGGTAGACCTATTGGTTCCAAAGATAAAAACTCTTGAATGAGAAAGGGAGCTAAAATGCAAAATGACCTAATCGAAAAGGTTGAAATCCCAAAAGATTCATTTGACATAATGTTTTGGTTCCAGAAGAACCTCGGGTATCTGAAATTGTTGAAAATGATGAGATCTCAATAAATTATGTCATGAGTCATATAATAGTGGAACCAAAATGAAGTTAACATTGACAAAACTTTTACTTATAACATAACGATAAATGCTATGAATGACAATGAGGATCAATAAGCAATGATCATTGAAGATTGTCGGCAAAGAAAAGATTGACCAAAATGAAAATATGCAAAGAAGCATAATTATATTTGCTTGCTAGACGAAAGGTTTTTGGATGTAGAGTTCGCACACCTGAAGTTGTGAAACCCGTTGGGTACATATGGATTTTTGTGCAAAAATCAAATTAAGAATGATGAAATTGCTAGATACAAAGTACAATTGGTTGCTAAAGGTTGTTCACAAAACCTTGCATTGATTTGTGAAAAAATATTCACTAGTATTGGATGCAACAACATTGCAATATTCGATCATCCTAGTTGCACAACAAGGTTTGCATTTACATCTAATGGATGATGTTACAACCTATTCGTACGGTTCTTTTGAGAACCATATTTATATGAAAATCCTTAAAGGATTTTATTTTCCCAACAAGACAAATTCTAAAGAGGGAGATATTCAATAAAATTGAACATGTTGTTTTATTGATTAAAGCAATCAGGACGTGTGTGGCATAACCGTCTTATTGAGTACTTATTAAAAGAAGGATATAAAAATGATCATATTTGTTCTTGTACTTATATGTAAAGATCCAAAAATGAATTTGCCATAATTATTCTTTATGTAGATGACATAAACATCGTTGAAATTCTTAATGAGCTCACAAAAGCAATTGATTACTCAAAGAAATAATTTGAGATGAATGATCTTTGAAGGACAAAGTCTTATTTGAAATTATAAATTGAGTATTTAAATAAAGGTGTTTTTATACATTAAGAGGCTTATATAATAAGGTGCTTAAAATGTTCTAAATGGACAAGTCATGTCCATTATGCACTCCAATAGTTGTGAGGTCGTTGGATGTTGATAAAGACTCTTCTTAGACCTCAAGAAAATGATGAAGATCTTTTTGGTCCAGAAGCACCATATCTTAGTGTCATAGAAACACTAATGTATCTTGCTAATTATACTCGATCTAATATTGCATTTGTTGTAAATTTGTTAAGCAAGATATAGTTCTTCAAGTATAAGAAGAAAATGGTTTGGAGTAAAACATATACTTCATTACTTTAAGGGTACTACGAATATGAGCTTATTTCATTCAAATGATTCAGATTCAGACCAATGGGTTATGTATATGCATGTTATTTTACATATTCTCACAATGTCACAATGGTTGATCACAAACAAGATGTTTGTTCACATGTGGTAGCACAATGGTTTCATGAAGGTATATGAAACAAACTATAGTAGCAACAACGTCTAATCATACAAAATTATGAGGAAAGTTGTAATATGTTTGGTTAAGGTCTATAATTTAACACGTGCAAGAAATTTGTGGCTATCTCCGACAAAGAAGGAATCAACAACCATATATGAAGACAATAATGTATTGTTCAATTGAAAGGATGATATAAATATCCAAAAATTCATTCATGTGAAAATCTGGCAGGTCTATTTATAAAGTCTTTGTCAAGAAGAACTTTTGAGCAAATGATTCACAAGTTTAGACTTCGTTACCTTAACAATGTAAGTTTACATGAGAGGGAGAAATAGAATATGTGATGAACAATATTGTATTAAAGAATACATAATGTTGTACTCTTTTTCCTTCACTAGGTTTTTTTATCCCAAAGGGTTTTTCCTAGTAAGGTTTTAACGAGACACATTCTTTTATCAATGGACACTCAAGGGAGAGCGTTATGAATTAATGATTGTCCATTGATTTGATACATTTACTCATATGATTCATATGATTGATACTCATATGATTCATTACTCTTTATGTAAATATTTGTATTAACTAAGTTGATTTGTTTCCTTGATGGATTACATATTGTATCTATAAATAGGACTCTTCCTATCAATAATAATACACAGATGAGTTGCTCCCTATTCTCTATTGTTTCTTCTCTTCTTTATCATCTATTATTCTTTCTCTGTTATTCGCTTTATTTCATAATAATATATATATATATATATATATATATATATGCAAAAACTATAGATCTCCATATTATAATGTATAAATTTGTATTTTATTTTATAAGTTTAGTAATGACTGTAATATAATGATACATACTAGTTTTCTATGCTTTATGATTATCAGTTATGAAATGTTTTATTTAATGATTTTATACTATTAAATAAGATGTTACATATCACATGTCAGTATACATACACATATTTTACTATGGTAATGATTATATTTAACAATGTTAATTCAAGAATAATACAAGTTATTAGGATCAAATTTGCATATTTATTAAATTTTAGGTATTAAAAATATTAAAAACAAGTGAGATTTTAATACAAATATATGGACCAATTTTGGAGATATTAAAAATTCATTTAGACCAATATTTTTATTTATTAAAAATTTACATTATTTTGTATAAAACTACTTTTAAATACACAAATTAGTTATTATTAAAAGATATATAAAGTGGTTTATTCAAATATTTGATTGCATCATGTTCATTTTGTGAAAGTGGTGAAAATCTGTTAGGAATCTAAGTGTGATTCTAAGTCCTACATTGGCTAGAAATGAGAAAGTGGAGCACTATATAAGAATAAAGATCCCATAAACCTATTGCCTTAAGAGTGGTGTCAATGTCTGATGTGGTTGAGCTCAGGTCTTATTGGTGTGTTATATCTCCCCAGTGAAACTTCCTCTGTAATCCTGACAAAATCTCACTACAATAAATAAGTAAATGTATCAAAAATATTATTTTTCTTTAAATTGAATAACTAATCAATAATTATAATCATACTTGCAGCAAGGGCACATACCCTTAAATCGAAAGTGCTTTAAAATACATATTAAAAACAAAAGAATAATTACAGCTTTTTAAGAGAATAATTAGTTAAAAGTTTTTTAGGAATAATTAACTAAATGCAAGTTCCATTACTATTCATTCTTTAGTATGTAAAATATATATTAATTTTATATTTTTTTATTTATTCACTAACTGAAAATGGTTCATCATATCCTTCTTGTTATGATAACTCTGACACACGTCTCTTAACCTATCTGCATTGTATTCATATATGCTCTGATACATGTTTTTGTCGTTATATGTTCTTATACATGTTCAGGCTCCAACACGTTTAGTCCCTCATATAAGAGTACATAATGTGTAAGCAAATTTTTTTTCTTACAATATTAAAAGGAATCTATGGTTATATCTGCTAAAAAATATTTCTCATTTTTATAAAGAAATTTTTAGTAAACATTAATATTTATGTCTTTTTTTATATAAAATTAACATTGTTAGTTGTCATAATAAGAAAAGAAGCTATGGTTTAACTAAGAATGAGTTAATACTAATAAGGTTAAAGGTTTAATTTTATGTTTTAAAAACAACACTGACTTTTTGATAAAACTAAAATTATTTGTTATAATAAGAAAAGAGGAGATGATTACTCTAAAATTGAGTTTAATAATAACAACACGTAAGTTTTAATCTTATGTCTCATTATTGACAACCAAATTTTGATAAAAACAAGTCAAGGTAATAATCTACATAATGTAAACTATTAGTATCAATAGAAGGTAATAAAAGCATTAAATAATGCTAAAAGCGCTAAATGATATAGAAGACAATCAAACGCTAAATGCAAGTAGTGTGCAATAGCTGAAGTTTTCAAGATACTTTGACACATGTACCACTAATCGAAATGAGAATACTAAAAGTAAATTTATTAACGAAAATTGAACATTATGGTAGAGGAGAATGAGAAACAAGAAAAGTATCGACAAAAGTTTGAATTTCTAATAAAGCTCTAACACAAAATCCTATGAAGAACATTGTCATAGGCTCATTTAAGAGGGATTCACGTTCTCCTAAATGGATGCGAAAGATTTTGTTATTAATTAGAAATGTTTTTAACTTTTCTATTTTGAATTACTTGTTGGACTTTTCTTGTAAGCTTTAGTGGACCTTATGTTGTTATTAATGCAATCCTGTCTAGATATATGTATCATTCTCATGTACACTAAAAAGGCAATGAAGAATTTTATCCTATCTTCCTAGATTAGGGTTAATAGTAGTAGTTGCTTATCATTTTGATACTTTCATTATTACCTATCATGTCTCTTAAAAACTCTACAAAAGATGCCAATGAATCACTTAAGGCCATTTATAATCTCCTCACCTCCAAGCAAGCTCACATGGAATCCCAGGATACTCGTGATAAACTTCTCCAACAAACCATGGATGAAAAACATGACACTTTGAATGCTTCCATTGAAGCTCTAATCTCTCAGGTTTCCACCATTTCTACTTCCACTATTGCTTTACCTTCTTCTAGCTACATTTCTTGCCCCCCTCTTGATCCTCATTCCTAATACACCATTTCCCTTCCTTTAACCAACAACCCTCGTTATGGTATGTTGTATTCATTTATGGTAATACAACCCATACCACCACCTGTTCTATCTTATCATGCCACCTCTACCACTATACAATTTCATTCTTCTTCTAATACCTCATCCTCACAAACACCCACTCGACCATACCCGTTCCAACATTCCCACAACTCTTTTACCCCCACCTTATGTTTTCTCCCTTCCACCCCCATATTATTCCCCACCTTCTCCAAAATTTCACCCACCTAAACTACACCTAGCCCCATTTGATGGATCTAAGCTCTTGATTGACTTTTCTAAGCCGAACAATATTTTGTTTTATATCAAGTGCCCATAGATCAACGATTATATCTACCTTCCTTTTACACGAAAGGGGATGCCCTAAGTTGGTATAAGTGGATGTCTTAAAATGCTTAATTTACTAGTTGGGATTCTTTTACAAAAGCTCTAGAAACACGTTTTAGGCCATCAACATATGAAAATCACCAGGTAGAATTATTTAAGCTCTGCCAATACAACTCTGTGGCAGATTATCAAGCCAACTTTGAAAAATTGTGTAATCGAATTTTGGGCTTCTCACCTAATGTGATTCTCAACTGCTTCATTTCTAGTGTTAACCCTAACATTCGATGATAATTAGCCATCCAAAAACCTAACACAATCTCCAAAGCTATTAGTTTAGACAAACTCATTAAAGCCAAATTGAAAGATACCAAACCTAGTTTTTTCTAAAAACCCATCCCCACCAATACAAAACCCCCTTCACCTTCCTTCCCAACCTAACCCGCCAAAGACTAGTACCTTACCTCACCCTACTAACTAACCCACCTTACCCATCAAACGCCTAACATCAGCCAAACTTCAAGAACGTCAAGCCTTAAGTTTATGTTACAATTGGAAAGAGAAATTTGTCCTAGGCCACAAATGTGCAACCTCATGTTTTCTTCTCTTATTAGTGGAAGGAGAAGCCAACAATATTGTTGAAAAAGAACATTCTACTGAAGAGACCTACATTGAACCTCCCCTTCGTTCTAACTATCCCTTCAAGCATTAATAGGACAACATTCATCACAAACCTTAAAATTTCAATATTTTATCCATAATTTACTAGTTACAGTTCTAGTGGATTCGGGAAGCTCTCATAACCTCCTACAACCTCGCTTAGCCTACCACTTGCAACTACCCATCACCACTATATCTCCATTCTCTATCATGGTGGACAATGGGCAAAGAATCCTACGTGAGGGCCTTTGCCCCCAAGTTGATATTTATCATCAGTCTACCCTGTTCCAAATTTCCTCTTACCTTCTTCCTATTGAAAGTGTTGATGTTGTTTAGGGAATAGAATGGTTAAGCACATTGGGCTCAATTGCAACCAATTTTGTTGTTCCAAATATTTCCTTTACCCATTCGAATTCAATCATTACACTCCTAGAAGATTCTTCCTTAAAACTCCAACCGACTTCCTATAACCAACTTTGTCACTCAGTTTATATAGACTCCATTGCATCTTTTCACTGTTAAATTTTATCTCAATCACTTCCAAGTCTTGCTATTGCCAACAATAGAACAACCAACACACCAAGCCTAAGAACCAACTTCTACTAACCTTCCCCCACCAATCCAAACACTCATAACCCAATACTTAAATGTTTTCTCCAAACCTCAAGGCTTGCAACCTCCTCGAGCCCATGACCACCATATCACACTACTTCTTAATACCTTACCCACAATTGTTAAACCCTATAGCTACCCACATTTCCAAAAAGACATTATATCCAAAATGATCCAAGACATGCTTCAAGAAGGCATTATCTCCATGAGTAAATGCCCTTTCTCCTACACGGTCCTTCTAGTTAAAAAAAAGGATGACACATGGAGATTATGTGTTGATTACAAAGCCTTAAATGTCATCAACATTAAAGCTTGTTTCCCTATCCCCACCATTGATGAACTCCTTGTTGAAATTACGCTTTGCTACTATTTTTTCTAAGATTGATTTGTGCTTAGGGTACCACCAAATTCGTGTCCATCCAACAGATACTCACAAAACTGCTTTTAGAACCTCTGATGGCCATTATGAGTTCTTAGTTATGCCTTTTGGGCTAACTAATGCACTATCTACTTTTCAATTAGCCATGAACGACTTACTTAGACCCCATCTAAGACAATTTGTTCTAGTTTTTTTTATGGGATTCTCATTTATAGTCATGAGCTTGATTCTCATCTCATTCATTTAAAATTGGTTTTAGTGCTTCTATCATCTAACCAATTTTATGCTAAATTTTCTAAGTGCACTTTTGTTGTCAGCTCTATTACATATTTGGGTCACATTATTTCAATTGCAGATGTATCACCAAACAACAACAAGGTCTAAGCCATTTTACAATGGCTTGAACCACGATCTCTCACACCTTTACATGGATTCCTTGGTCTCATAGGTTTCCATAGACGCTTTGTAAAAAATTGTGCCTTTCTCGTTGTTATTCTCACTGATTTACTATGTTCCACTAAATTTACTTGGAGTACAAAGGTTGCTAGGGCATTTACAACATTGAAGCTACACATGGCTAATACCAAATTTTACAAAGTCATTTGACATTGAAACAAATGCTTCTAGTGTGGCCATTGTCGTTGTTCTGAGCCATGAAGGTTACGCCATTGCCTTCTTTAGCAAAAAAATGTGTCCACGACTTCAAAGATGTTTGCCATCACGAAAGTTGTTAAAAATTTGTTAGGTCAACCCTTAAAAATTTTTACATATCAGAGAAGTTTAAATGCGTTGATGACTTAAACAATACAAATTCCAGAACAACAAAAATGGACTGCAAAGTCTCAAGGATTCCAATTTGAGAGTTTTTACAAACCTGGCCGAACGAACGTGGTTGCTGATGCCTTGTCAAGACAAACCCATGAACCTTTGTTTGCTTCCCTTTCCTCTCTGATGCCGTAACTTTTTCACACACTCCGAAAATTTTACAAGGACCATCAAGAAGGGCATGAGTTAAATTATAAGACTCAAGATCCAAACTTTCATTTTAATCAAGGGTTATTGTATTATCAGAACCGTATTTACATACCTAACTTTGAAAATCTTTGCAAGCTTTTGTTAATAGAATTCCACTCTAGCGCTTTAAGAGGTCATTCCGACACCAAGCCAACTCTGGTTAAGATTGCAACTTCCTTCTTTTGGTTAGGACTCCAAAGTGACACCAAACAGTTTGTCCAACAATGTCTCATATGCTAATAGAATAAATATGTATCAGCTAAGAAGCAAGGTTTATTGTATCCGTTCCACCATCAATTGGACATACTACAATCTGGGTCATTTGTGATTGCCTCACAAAATACGTTAATTTTCTTGCTCTTTCAAAACATTACACAGTTGCAACCTTGACTTTGCATTTTTGTGTTGAAATCTTTAAGCTTCATGGGACTCTGAAATCCATCATCTCAGACCATGATCTGATTTTTCTTAGTGCTTTTTGGAAGGAATTTTTCAAGCTACAAGGTACATATTTGAAGTTCAGTTCAACATACCACCTAGAAATGAACGACCAAATCGAGGTGCTAAATAGAGGATTGAAAACTTGCCTTCGTTGTTTTTTGCAATGACGACCCACATCATGAAATAAATTCCTCCATCTAGCAGAATACTAGGACAACACATCTTATCATTTTGCCATTTAGATGCCACCATTTCAAGATCTATATGATTGTCCACCACCATTATTTCTAGCACTCCTTTCGAGTCACCATCCACCTGCATCACCCTCTGCTATAATACAACAACATCAAACCATCTTAGACATTCTCAAAGAGAACCTCTAACGAGCAAGACAACAGATTGTTGAACAAGCGAATAAGAACATACAAGATCATACCTTTCAAGTACAAGACTAGGTATGGTTGAAGCTTCAACAATATTGGCAAGTAGTCGTACGCTGACAACATGCTAACAAGTTAACTCGAAAATGTTACGGACCCTTCTAAATCCTTCGTCGCATTAGTTCGGTTACATACGAACTACAACTTTCACAAGAAGCACAAATCCATCATGTATTTCATGTTTCTCTCCTTCGTCCCTTCAATGGCCCAACACCGCATATTATTAATCGTCTTCTCAAAATCCCTCTCATAGAAGACAATGTATCCTCCACTCTCGAAACCCTTTTGATACCCTTTTCCTCTTCTGCTGCCCAAAAAGAAGCCTCTACATTATCTCATTTATCCTGATGGACGTCCTTGGTGTAGGAGAGGAAGAAAATCCATGGAGAATGATGAGGAGGAGATGGAGTGCAGCGGAATTTGGAGAAATAGATGAAAATAGCTCTCTGAAATGGAGAATTTGGTGAAGATGAAGAGTAGAAGTGGAGCTATGGTATGGAAGGTGGCTAGAGGACATGAAGGAGAAGGTTAGCCATGTGTGCTCTCAAATTAATAGAAGTGTGGAGTGCTCACAAACACTAGCATCTATTAGCAATTCAAGAGTAATCATTACAATATTTGAGTGGCTCTATTTATAGGCACATGGCCGGCCAAATGAAGAGAAAATGCAACAAAGATGAAATGCAAATGTAGCTTGGAGAAGAAGCTTGATTGTAGACCATGTGATGTAGTAGATGAGTCTTGATGATGCCAAGTGGCATATCACACTCTCCTTGCCCAAGTCACAAGCACCATGCTTCCATCACATTTTCCTTGCTTAGTTCATGCTTTGCTTGCATCCAAATGGAGAGTCACTCAAATAATTCTTGGCCAAAGGTAGCAAATTGGGCTCGGCCCAATTGATCCCAAAAAGTGTTCTAGCTTTTATTGAAAACAAAGCCTAAACAATGACCCAATTTAAATCTAGACTACTTCCTTCATGCATCATCTCATATTTTAGAGATTTCTTTAGCCCATGTGAATAATGTAAAAAGTCCATGATTGACTTGATCATCTTGTGAGAGGCCCATGTGAATCTTTCTCATCATGCTTCTAGTGATTGGGCCTTTATGTGGGCTTGGGCTTGTTGATGCATTTGAGGTTGGGCTTGTTGGGGTCACATCATATCCACTCAAAAGACTTTAACTCAAAACCTGAGCCACGGTCCTCCTCAACCAATCATAACTCACCTTTTTCACCTACCATTGCCAACTGTTTCCACTACTTTAACCTCTTAGACACATAACTCACTCAACATTAATCATCCTCGCCTACCAAAATTAAAAGCCAAGTTACTTTTACCCCACGCAGACCCTTCACATCACCAACCTTTAATTCCGCTCACCTATCCACATTAAATATTCTCTTGCCATTACTCCACGTGAACCTTTGCCATTAAACACTAATTCCACTTTCCAAAATCCATGGGGACCCTATACATAAAATTTCAATCAACCCTTCTAAAACCCAAAGACTATTGTTGCATCTACCTCACCAAGAGACCCACTTTTTCTTAGGCCCAATTCCTCAAATGTTTTTTTGCCCCAAACAACCATTAATGCTCCCCTTTGCCTATACCCACCAAAGCAACATTTTGATCATCAGTCCAGCTTTGAGGACAAAGTTGTAAGTGAGACGGAAGGTGTTATTAGTTGCCCACTTAAGAGGAAGTCACATTATCCTAAATGGATGAAAGATTTTGTTATTTATTAAAAGTGTTTTGGGCTTTTCTATTTTGAGTTGCTTGTTGGACTTTTCTTGTAAGCCTTAGTGGGCCTTATGTTGTTATTATTGCATTCATGCCCTAGGTATATGTATCACTCTCATGTATTCTAAAAAGGGCAATGGAGAATTTTATCCTCTCTTTTCTCGTGTGCTTTCTAGATTAGGGTTAATAATAGTAGTCGTTTATCAAATATAACCTATAACTATCATTTTTGAACACCTATAAAAGAAACATTTACCATGTAGAAAATGCTAAGGATAACAAGAACAACTTTTTTACTTTTGCGTGCATTGTAAAAAAGAATTTAAATTCTTAGGATATAGTTCACCTACTAGAGATATCTTCATTTATAAACCATTTACTACTGTGAAATTGTATCTCTAGAAGTAAGAAGTACATATTTCACATAATCTTATCAAAGAATAAACCTTGTTTAAGAAACACTTTCTTGTTGTATAGCATGGAATGACTTTATGTACTTTGCCTAAATAGCGCTTATGTGTTTGTGCTTAAATCTAGGGTGAGTTTAACATATTACTTAGAGGAGACAATTTCTACTCGAATAGCCAAAAGTAGTTTTCCCTTTTCAATGTGTGCTAAGTGATAATGGACTCTTTAATAGTTTACTAAAAAGAATAGTTGTTATCTAAATTTAGAGTCAATGCATATAAAAATATGTATTTAATGTTATTTATTCACACATTTATTTAATTTTTGTTTATCTCTTACCAATAAGTTTTTTCATATCAAACTTTTCAAATTTCATTGTCTTTATCCTTTAAAATAATGGTGGACAAGAAATCCAAATTATGAAATCCTATTTATACTAATCCAAATCCATATTATTTATGTCTATTTATGTAGATTTATACCAAATCTAAATCCATATTTTTGGATTTTGAACTCAATCTAACTAACTATATTTAGATTGGATCACTTTTTGAATTTTGAAAACCCACAATTAAAGTGTGTTAAAGTCAAGCCAAGGCGATTGATGACCAAGTTAAACTTGGGCAACTAAGAACTAGGAAGAGCCAAGGGATTTGAGGCCCCCACCATAGGTCGAGCTGAGTTGGCTTAGACTAAAGGATGAGTTGAGTCAGTCCAGGCCAAAGGTCGAGTCAAGTTGGCTTGAGCTAAAGATTGAGCTAAGTCGGTCTAGGCTGGAGGTTTAAGCTTAGTTCGCACAATCCTAAGTTGACTGAGTTAACTCGAACCTAAGTTGAGTGAGTTGATCCGGACACATGTGTAACCGAGTTGGCATAGGTCCAAGTTGAGCCAAATCAGTTTGGGCATAGGATGACTCAAGTTAGCTCTGGTCGATGTTGAGGTAAGGCGACTTAAATCTAAGGTCAACACAAGTTGGCTTAGGTCTAGGTTAAACCAAGTTGACTTGGGTCTAAGTCAAACTGAGTTGATTTGAATTCAAGTCAAGCTGAGTCGGCTCGATCATGTCTAATGAACCTAATAGTCAAGCATATTAGATTGATCGCATTGGATTTAATCTAGTGAAAAAATGAATTTCATTTAGATTTAATCCAAAAAAAAATCTAAATCTAATAGATCTAGTTAAAATAAATTTGGATTATAGATTCAATCTATTTTATTGAATCTAAACTGGATTTTGAAAAATCCAATCTATATCCACCCTTAGTTTAAGAAATGAATCCTAAAAATTTCCTAAAAAACAAAGAATTTCAAAACTCCTTGGAAACAAATAATCTAAGTTCTTACTATAATTTATTATAAACAACCCTGCAATAAAAATATGAATCACAGAAAAAGGAACTTAATCTAATGCAAGATATCTCGGATTCCTCTAATGACTTTCTTAAAGGAAAAGAAAACAGAAAAGTGTAAATGTCTAACTAACAACAATTATATTTATGATTTGAACAAACAAGTACTTGTAACTCCTAGTACTGAGTTTAACAAAAGTCCAAGTCATTTTTGTACTAACTATTACAATTATTTATACGGTATTTCAGTCTTATTATTTGATATTTATTATATGTAACAATATCAGGGAATACTGGTTTGTATTCATCCTCGATTTCATGATACAATGCAATTGCTTCATGATCTCTTTCTGTGATTTCATGTCCTTCTGTCCATGATTTTGGTCTCGCTCTTTGGAGCCAAAATGCAAACTTAGACGGGTTGAATAAATACTGTATCCTGCATCATTCACACTTACTTATTAGTCAAATTGCAAATGTTGAAAAAAGCACAAGAACTTAAATTCTCCCATGTAGCTGAATGTTTAATAGAACTTGAAATTAAGCACATTTGAATATAAATGTGAAATGCTATGGCCATCACACACTCACCCTAGGAATAATTGTTCCTAAGTAGTGATATTTGCTTTCGGTTGCAGATAAGATTATAGTCTCTGAAGGGAGTTCAACTTTTGCACACTGCATCAAGTCGTTTAGTTAAAATGGTTCTTATATGCTAAACACATGAAAATGATTTTCTTATGTAAAATTTATCATTAGAATCGATTCCAATATGACTCACCATTTTCTTTTTGCTCAGATGCTCGTACACGTCAAGGTTGTTGAATTCAGTTACGTGAAAGAACACATAATCAATTGCTCCGCCACATATCCTAAGTTTAAACGTTATCAAAATATTCATATGATTCCCTTAGAAAATGAAATGTAAATTAGAAATACAGCAATAACTTTATCTCATAAAATTACTTCAGTGTATAGTTCACAGTCTTTGTGGGTAAGAAGCAGACGATTCGCAGGGTACTCCTCCAATCAGAAGTAAGCCTGCAATTACAAAAGAAAAATCAATAATTGCATTGAAAAAAAAATTTTCTAAAACAAAAAAAAAAAAAAAAAGATGGAACAGATAATAATTGATGTAATTTGAAATGTAATTTCACTCATTCCAAATTAAGTATCATTCTATACACCCAAGTGCTCCTCCACTTATAATGAAATGGAAAAGTATTATCACTTATAGGACTCTCACAAGGGATAAAATCAACTTTTGATTTTTTATGTTTTGTTTGAGATGATCCTTAATGTATATATCAAATGTTCATGACTCTGTATGTGAATGAGACTCAGTGAACATTAATTGTGTAGTCTTTGCACCCATTCTCTTAATATGGTATTTGAGTTCTACAATGAAGATACATTTTACTATTTATTAATGCATCTGACTTCAACTGTTCTTTCAATAAATTAAGTTTAAACAATTATATAATATTTCCATTTTTTTTTTCCTTAAAATTTCACTAGTGCTTATTTTCGCAAGTGAAAACAAGGAGAATTATAAATTCACTTACGTGACAGGTGATGTTGGTTTCCTCACTGCCTGTTTCACACGAAAAAACAGGGGAAAATTCAGCTAGGTTGTACTGATTTTTCATGATTGTTACAATAAAATAGGAATAGAAACTCTTTCGGAGAAATCTTAAAAATCTGACATACATAGAAAAATGAAGTATATCGTACCTTTGCAACATTAAGAGATTCACGATTCGGATAAACTTTTCCAATCAAACATCCCTGGATGCACAAAAAACATATTCATTGTAAAAACATCTCTATAAAGTGTAACCAAGATCACCAAATTTAATATTAAAATGTTTCTAAATATTTACATTTTCTTTTACTTCCTCAGATATTTAATGGCCATAAATTGTGCACATATTATATATATCAGACCAATTCAACAAAATCCAAAATTAATTTATCTGCAGTGAAGCAATCACAAACACTATCAATCACATAATGTATAAAGTTTATTGAACAACTGTGATCAATCAAATATTCACGCACAAAACATTTTGAAGGTACACATGATGCATATACTTAACATAGGATAGGATAAATTCTTCACTGTTAATGAGCTATAAGAGAAAACAATATAAATATATAACATCGAAGAAAGGTTTTTGAAATGATGATAGTGTTAGTTTACCTCCCATGCACAGACGAAGGCATGAAAATCGGCGAGAGATGGTGGAGGAGGGGAAAGAAGTCCCTGATTAAATCGATGCTTCATTGCAGCAGTTCCTCGTATAGTGATTCCAATCGCTTGGAATTGAAGGGGCTTTGGAAATGGTTGGTGAATGCTGCTGCTACTACCACCACAAGTAAGCATTGGGAAGCTTGGTGATTGAAATTGATTCACTGAGTTTCCTGTTGTGTCAGAGAATATCAGATTACTAAATCCAACTGTGGTGTTATTCATACCACTTGAACAGTTTTCTGAGGTGAGGATTGGATTCACTGCACCCATGTTGCCTCCTACTTCATCTTCTACAGTTGGAGTTGCGTCTTTTCTGACACTATGTGATGGAGTATCTGCTACCATTTCTCTCCGTTCTCCTTCTTCCATCTCTTTAAGAACTCCTAGTAAAACATCATCCAGAGTATTCCTCTCATATGGTTGTAGAAGACCGTCAAAAACATCATTTTCCAGTGGTAAACCATCATCGTCATTGCATAGCTGTTTAAGAAAATCATCAAACATCTCATCTGCTGTTGCTTCTGGTGGAACTGCAGGGGATTCATTGTTTGCATTCTCCTGAACACATAAAGTGTGTCAAAAACACATAGACGAAATTATTCTACCAAATAAACCTTTTTGAAAAAGATAACACTTACATGTCCACCATTTTTATCACCCTCCGTGGCTTTTTCTCCGATGGTCATGCTACCCTTGAATAGGTATTCTAAAATCATTAAAACCAGAAAGAAAAGATGAACACCAGATAAATTTAAATAGACAAATGTTGACACACTCTGACAATAACTCCCTTATTAAGAATTAAGAAATAAATTTTAAATCTAATTAATCTTATAAAATCAATTTGTAAAATAATTATGAATTTATCTTGTCTCGGTCTCCGATTGATTCAAAACAAACAAGCAGAAATAGAAATCCAAAACAAAATCCACACCTTCAAAAATAATGAATCATAGAAAAAAGATAAAAATTCAACCAACTGTTTTTCCTGCACTAGTTTTAGGTATATTCATAAATAAATTATTCCCCAGTATCAAGATACAAACTAATTAGAGTTAATGTTTTATCATACTAACGAGCAATTAAGTTGTCTCAGCAGTGATCATAAGAAAAGGATAAACACAGTTAAAGAGAAAGAGAACCTTGATGATTGTTAATGAAAATTATGGCAAATGTAGTTGTTGCATTGCACTACAATTCAGCTTCAGGGTGAATATCCCTGTTTCCCTTTTTTATACTCAAAGAATTCTGTGCTTCCATGAACCTTTTACATCACTCTTGGGGTGAGGAAACACGTGGGAAATATTTCTCATCATTTTGTTATTAATAATAACCTCATTAATACCCACTCCCGTAAATCACACGAAACTAAACAAATTTAACAGATATTACATCTTTTCGTATACTATATGCTATTGTATTTTAATAAAAATAATATTACTTTTATTTAAAAATACAAAATAATAAATTTATGACTTTTTTTTATATATACTTTTTCATTTTTATCCATGATACGAAGACACATGGCTTGAACATCTAGAAGGGTGCATTTCCCTTTTCCTCATTCTTCGAGATGTTTTTCAGAAGTTACGTCATAGACTTAATAGATCATTATGAAAAGTTACTTACTTTACGGATCAACTTTGTTCAAATATTTTTCATTTTTATTTTCGACTTTTTCTATTTTGGGTTCTTTTAAATTTAAATTTGTAAAAATAGATCAGTTAAATTCTTTTTACAAAATAAAATCAAATTATCACATTAGAAGATGATATTATAGGTGAAGTTGTTCTTTATCATGTCAGTTTCATTTTTTTTTCTCAAAACAAAATCGTGCTGTGAGAAATTGATTTTTATTCACTTTAAAAATGAAGTCGTTGTCCATGACGACTTTACTTTTTAGTTTTGTTAATTTTTTTTACACGTTCAATTTTATATTTGTTTTTTTAAATATATTATTTAGTTTTTTTTATACTAAATTTGTAAAATCAAACAGAGAAACAGAGGGTGTTTTGACCAACTCGAAAGAAAGCGACGGAAAAATTGTCATTGGATGAAAGGAGGATGTCACTTTATTTCTCTACTGAAAGTGCAGAATGTTAGGTTTTATAGAAGGGGTATCGCTGGGAAGAACAAATACCAATGAGACCTGAGTCCAACCACATAAGGCATTGACACCACTCTCAACCCAAAACCTTAAGGCAAATTTGGGACTTAGACTCATACTTGGATTCCTAACAATCTCCCACTTGTTTCACTGGAGCTGGCCTAGGGATGGCAAAAATACCCGTGCCCGCAGATATCCGCGGATAAAATCCGTGACGCATAGTTACTACCCGCGGGTAGTGGGTAGCGGGTATTTTAATACCCGGTTATAAACGGGTCGGGTACGGGTATCATACTATCCGTACCCGCGGGTACCCGTTACCCGCAAAAAATTAAAATTAAAATTTAATTTATATTTTATTAAGTTAAATTTAATTAAAATTAGAAGTAACAGTATATTTTATTATGTCAAATTTAATTATAATTATAATTATAATTATAATTTATATTTTATTTTTATAATTTTATATTAAAAAATTTATAAAAGACATATTTTTTTAAATATTTGTGGGTATCGGGTATCCACGGGTACCCGGCGGGTAAACAGGCAGATTATTTTTTAGCGGGTCGGGTACGGGTATCATACTATCCGTGCCCAACCCGACCCGTTGCCATCTGGCCCCCAAACATCTAAGTTAGGTATTTTACCTTTTAAGACTCTGATGCCACAAAGAGGAATTGTTGCCAACTTCTGCAACTATATGCCCAAGCCTCTAATGCCACAAAGAGATCCTTGCTTCTTTCCTATAATATCGAGATATTTTCCATCTGTAAGGTAAACCTTCCCAAACTTTTCTGGAACATAGTTAGATAATAATTCTAAGGAAGGTGTAGTATGAAATGATGCACGTGAGTCCATAATCCATAAGGCATTGACACCACTCTCAACCCAAAACCTTAAGGCAATGGGTTTATAGGTCTTTATTCTTATATAGTGCTCTACTTTCTCATTTTTAGCTAATGTGGAACTTAGACTCACACTTGGATTCTTAACACAGAACCTTCTGCAAGTGTGTCTCTGGCCGCACATGAAGTGGAGATGAAGAGAAGAATGAAAAAGAGGTGGTTTCGCATATTCCTCTACAAATAATTAAAAAAAAATAGAAAAGTAAAGTCGACATGTATAAGGACAACTTCACTTTTGAAGTGAATAGAAACCGGTCTTTTATCGTACGGTTTCACTTTTTGAAAAAAAAAAATAAAGAAATCGACATGGTGGAGGACGACTTCACTTTTAATGTCGTCCTCATCATAACAACTTGACCCTATTTTAAAAAAGAAAAATTCTAACATACCTAATTTTACAAATTTGAGTTTAAATACACTCCTTAATAAAAAAGCCTTTCTCTCTGCACTCTGGGTGAGAATACTGGATAGATGAGAAACAGTTAGAAAATAGACACAGAGACCAGAAATTAAAAAGTCAGTATTAAATACAGATGAAATCTAACATAGGTGTGGAGAGAGATTATATCTTTGTCGATGTGAACGCTTTTAATAGTAACTGTGACTGATATGAAGTAACGGTATGTTTATAAGGTTTTTATGTATGATGTTTTTTTTTTATACAATTTTATTAAAATAGCTTATTCTGAGTAAATATATTATATTCATTCTCATCATTTATTTATATTAAGGTAACTTATATGAGAAAAATATTAAAAAAATTAATAATATACAATGAAAGCCAAGTTAAGAAAAAAAAATTATGTGAACACGAATTTAAGACGAAGGGAGTGTTTCATTATCTCTCATTTTATTTATTTACTATCTTTCCACATTAAACAAAATCATTTATTGAGCTACAGTTTCTAGAAAGGTAGAACGCGTTATATTTTGTATTGGGCCAGGCTATTGCTGTTTATGTGGTATGTTAGTATGATATCAACATAAGATTCAATTTTTGTAAGAGGTTATTTTATTAGCGGGTAAAACTATATTAATTGCAAAACATTGCAACAGAAAAATGCATCAAAGTAGTGCCTTGAAAGAATTTATTTTAGATGATACTTTGATAGAAAAATATTTGTAATAACCTGGTATTATAATATTACAGAACATAAGGTTCATTAATTAACATTATTTTTAAAATATGTAAATTTATTTATGAATTATATATATATATATATATATATAGATATATATATATAGATATATAGATATATATATATAGATATATAGATATATAGATAGATAGATATAAATTTATTTATGAATTTATTTATAAACAATTTATCTACATATAGTTTTATATAAACTAACAATACTCTACCTAACCCATTTGTTTTTAAATTATAAATCAATTTATAGATCTAAGTATTAAATAAATATATAATAGGAAATTAAAATGACACTTTTTTTATGAGTCATATTAAATATATTTTATTAGAGGCTAGGATTTTAATCTATTTTAAACACTTCATATACATATCTTAAGTTTAAGATATTCAATACCAAAGATACATTGTTAAGTTCCTTTGTTGCCCGAGAGAATTAGCAAAAAAATCAGTTTTACCCTAACGTGTATAGGAAACCAATCAAGGTGTGAAAATGTTTAACTTAGTAGCTAATTTGTGTTATATTGTCATCCTAAAAAGCAAACAAATAGTGGGAAACTAAAAAGAATATAAAACCCACTCTAAAACCATGCAATGATTTCAAGAAAAGAGACCAAATCACTGAAAACAGAGATGCATCACTACAGCAGTTCACGTGGCAGATTTTAAAGAGAAACAAATGCTCACATCACTATGTAAATGATGTGGAAATGTTGTAACATGATGAATGAACATGTAGAATGCTAATGAAACATGAATGGAATGTATTTTAGGTCCTAAACCCTAATTCCAAAATTGAAAAGTGTTTGATGAAATGATTCAATAGTTTTCATTAAGTGTTCGACAAAATGTTTGAATAAATTAAACTATGTTTTATGTAGTGTGTTAGATATATTGTATTTTATGTTAATTAGGGAAACATAGCATCTATTGTGTATTAGGGAAACATAAATATTGTTTGATATTAGTATATATTATTGATATTGTTTGTAACAATATCTTCTATTTACCATATTTATATTTGGTTGTCACATATACTTGTATCACTATTATAAATATATTCACCCTATGTGTATTTTAAACACAAGGGAGATTAACCCTATATAGTTTTTCGTTATATTTAACATGGTATCAAAACTTAAGGTTATTTTGGCATATTTTTTTCGTTGCCTTTGCCACTACAATCGCTGTCGTCGTCGCCATCACGAGAGTGTCAGATCTGACCAATGACCACACCGTTTTGATCTCCTCGGCCAGGAGATCTCCATGCCACAAGAATTGTTGCCATCAGAGCAGCCATACTCCCACACACATAGTTCAAAGCCATGCCTCTTGTTGTTTCACCATCGCGCATGGTAGCGCGCCACAACTCTCCTACAATAGCGATAACCCACGCGTCGAGATTGCCTCGCGTCATTCTCTTTCTGGATCAGGCCTCATTGATCCAATTGGACCTTTTTGGTGTTTTAGAGTTTTTTCTCTCTCTTCTTGGTGTCTTTTACTGCCTCTTCCAATTCTGAATCCCTTCTACCACAATGTGTTTGACCCGTTAATTTTACTAACTATATCAATGTGCACTTACCCATTGATAAGTTAGATGACACGAATTATGCGACTTGAGCGTCAGATATTAAATTTTAGCTTAAGAGTTAGAGTTATCTTGATCATTTTACTCAAAAGTGATTGATAGTGTTCCCGATGGTTTTCTGCATTAGAAGAGGATTGATGCTCAATTATGCATGGTTCTCAAGAATACCATCCAATGTTATTTAAAATAAATATTTCATGCCTACAACACATGTTTTGAAGTTTGAGAACAAGCCAAATTATTATACACCAGTTATACTTAACATCTTTATGGTGTTTATCACGACCTTTTTAATGTTGGTGCTCCTTGAAATCAAAACCATATGGCTGATTATTTGGGTAAGATGCATGTTCTTCTTCATGAATTTAATGAGTTATTACCTCTTGCCCAAGAATTAGAGCAACGATCAAAGTTCTTCATGGTTTTAACTTTACATGGACTTACTGATAAGTATTCCCATACCCGTGGTCAAATTCTAGGTTCCCTTTTATACCCAATTTTACTTTTATTTGTTCCATCCTCTTGCTTATGCCATGTAAACCTCTCAATTATACACCTATTTTTACCAATGATTCCTCCACTTTGGCATCTCAACATGATGATTGTGATTGCTCTTGCAAGCCAGGAAATAGGCATCCCAAGTGTGACCATTATGGCAAACTAGGCCACAAAATTGACAAATGTTATGCATTACATGGTCATCCTCCTCGGTCTGATGTTATTGTTCAAAGATCCTCCCTCACAATCATGTAATGTGGATCCTCTTTCATGTGATCTCGTCGATAAATCTATTATCCTCGATGAATTTTTTAAACGGTGCAAGGATCGTAGTCCCTCTAGTTCCATAGCTTTTGTTGCACATACATGTACATCTTTTGTAGGCTTGACTCAATCTTTGTCTATTGGTCCATGGGTTCTCGACTTAGGAGCCACATACCACATTACTGGTAACAAATCTTTGTTTTCCTCTTTATTCTATCTAGATAATTTACCTTCTATGTTTGTCCTCATATTGTTGTTCTTTGAATGTACGATTTCTTTAATAAGGTGGACAATTCATGAATCATGTTTAGGATGTGCTCCAACTTAATAAGTGGTTGCATTTGTGCTTAGGCTTGTAATTGAAACTTGTAGTTGGCCAATTCTTTTTTGAGGTCCTCAAATTCATTTCACAATCACTATGACCAACAAATAAAGCAAAATCATGAATTTAGTTGCCAAACTGTCATGATATTAATGATTGAATCTACTTGAGTGAATAAGACTAACAATGAAAGGTTATTTTAAAATACACTAAAATCCTTTTAAAACTATATTCTAACTTATCTTACCTTACTCCTAATAGGTTGATATTTTTTTCTTATTTGCTTTATCTCCAAACAAATACACAACATTTCGGACAAATTGAATTGATTGTATGTATCTCACAACCTATTTTTTCAAAAGTATGAAAAATTTTGTTATTTAAAAGTGTAGGGTTTAAATGTAAGGACCACTTTAGTATTATTTTTTGTTTTGATATTGTGTATATAAATTTTGCAACATAGATGTAAATAGCTGAAGGAGAACGTCAAGTAAGTATGTTTATTAAGGAAAAATTTATGGTGATGATTGTTGATTTTATTATGAAAGATTTGTTTGTTGTTCATATTTGCATATTAGAGAAAGGCGCAAAGTTTATATAGAATAAATTGTTGAAATCAATTGTACCCTTATTGCATTTCAACATGACAAATGGTGCTCAAAAGGATGGTAGAGTTGGGGTGACCAATAAAAATTTCTAGTGCATTGCCACATGAGTTACTAAGAAGATGGGATGGTGTTCATGAAAGCTTTAGAATTAGAGAACACCTAGTTAAATTGACGGTTGTTGATGTGTGTTTTAGTTTAGGTTTGTTTACATATGGTGAACCTATGAACTTAGAAAATGATTCTGATAGGGACATAAATACTTTATTTTAGGGGATAAGATATAACACTGACAAGCATATTTAATAAGATGAAGCACAATAGATATAAGAGAAAAAACACATTAATGAGTTTTGTACATTGTATATTTTATTGGATTTTGTTGCATTCTAGTTCTCCCAAACTTTTAGGTGTGTTTTTAGTGTTCCTTTTGGTTTGTGACATGACCTAAACAAGTTGAACAAGTATAGTTGGAAGGAAACAGTACATGCATTACTTATCACACATTAGTGGTTTCATAGAGTACATGCATAGCTATGTCGGTGTAGACTTTTGGACATTGTATAGAAAATTCATTCAAATACTTAAGAGAACATAAAACGATGTGTATCTATGCAACTTTGTTTTGTTCTATTTTTTCATCAGTAGAGGTACTTGTTGGTTAACTTGTTGTACAGTAATTTGCTGAGGTAGTGAACCAAATATTGATACAAGCTGATTTGTGTTTATTACAACCTAAGGACGGCCACAAAAGATTGTTGATAGGGCAATGGTATTGTGTTGTTTACATCTTTTATGAAAAGAAACTATTAATGCTGTTTTTGTTATTACTTAAGCTCTTTCGAACTACAAGTTCTCATAACTCATTTACTAATATTTGAAGTTTCTCAATTCTTAGGACTTGTTCAATAAGGCTACATTGCAATGTTTTTTTTTTCTAACTAGATCACAAAAATAATATCGGCCTTTATCATTTTCCTCCAATCCACTCTTCTTATTTCCATCAAGGCTTTCTGCATAAACATAAAGAAGAAAACATAGATTTCATAAACTTATACATTAGAGAGCTTAGAGTGTCACATAAACATTAATAAAATTGACATTAAACATTTAACATTCACTAGTAGACATAATGGCCATATTCTTTACATGACTAGCATACAATTTGGGTTGTAACCTTTTTGTCAAAGGGTCATCTTCTTTAACGACAAAGTATTTCAACTACATATGCTTACTACCTTTGGAATACTTGTCGTTCTTAGAAAAGAAGATTGTTGCATAATTATCACAATAAATTTTTAGTGGCTTGGAAATATTGTTGACTACTCCAAGTCCTGAAATAAAGTTCTGCAACCAATTAGCCTAAATTGTGGTCTCAAAGCATGCCACAAATTCAGCTTCCATGGTGGATGCAATAATGATAGATTGCTTTGTACTTTTCCATGAAATTGCTCCTCCGGCTAAAAGATACACATAACTAAATGTAGACTTTCTTGTATCCATACAGCTGACAAAGTCTGAATTTGTATAACCTATCACCTCAAGGTGATCAGATTTTCTATAAATAAGTATGTGATTCTTTGTTCCTTGTAGGTATCTTCAAACTTTCTTTGTAGTTTTCCAATGCTCCAGTCCTGGATTACTGTAGTATCTACCAACCATACCACTGCAAAGCTAATATTTGCCCTCATACATGTTTGAGTGTAACATCCCGTTAGGATATTACTAATTTTAATAAAATAAAATAGATAATAAATACGCATGAATTGAACTGCCTTTTCCCAAAAATGAGGGAAAATGAAAATCTTAATTTCAACATCATAGTTCAAAAACCACAATTTATAACTGATTATTACAACTCATAGTCTGATAAAACTAAATGTTTACAAACAACTGTCCAAAATCCATAAATCAATAAAAACTATGTAAAAGCTTTTCCAAGCTAGCCCTTCTTCGACTCTATGCTTCACCAGAACCACATGCAACATCATTTGCTTCTGTATAACGAATTACACGATCATCGTCAAACGTAAGCTATCAGGCGCTACGCACCTCTAAAGTCACTAATTTTTAAGGTACCACCTGGTGCGAAAATCTCACCGCCAAGCACCAAATGCTCTAGTAGCTCTTTGGATGTGTAGCTATTGTAACATCCCATCCGGATATTACGAATTTAAATAATAAAACAAAAACATAATAATAATACTTCATTTATTATAAATCGTTTCCCAAAAACCGCGGGAATTTAAAACTTTATTATACTAATAAAACCAAATCCAATCGAAATATTTATTAAACACAATACATTATCAACTTAGTCTCATTATAAATCCAAGTTCTGTAATTCAAATGATTACAAGAAAATCCTTAAAACTCATAAAAATGATAAAATGTTGCCATAAAGTTTCCCAACTAGCCCACGCTTCGGCTCTACGCTCCACCAGTACCACCTGCAACATCATCTGCTCCCGTGTACCGCGTACACGATCATCGCCAAACACACGCAGATAGGGTGAGCTAAAGGAATAAACATATGCAACAATTTATATAACAAAACACACATATTAAAGGAACTCCATCCTTTGGTCTCATCACACACATGACCACCACCATGTAATCCATGTTCTATATCTTTGGTTGATAATCTCAAACTATCGTTGTTGTCCAACCTACAAGCCACCACTTGGTAGAACACATGCGGGAACACTCGCTATTTCGAGCCACAACTCAAAGAATGCTCGTATTACCCTCCATCATGCGCCACAACTCCAAGAATACTCTAGCATCTGCCCCTTGAGATATCGCCTAAAGTCTCATAGACCATGCACATCCAAAGCAAGCAAAACACAATGTCCGCTTCATCAAAAATCACTTGGCGCTCCACACGAGTAGCCAAGCGCAAAGGCTTCCAGACCACCTGGCGAGGGACACATGCTGCCACGCGCCAAGCGCCTCTAATGCTATTGTTTATACAAGTATTGCATGGCGGGACAACCCTTATCGCCAAACGCTACACGCTTCAATTCTCTACTGGTTTTGTAGCTATCGCCTGGCGGTCAAACACCATCACCAAGCGCTACACCAGTACTTGCTCAGTACTGGTTTTTAAGCACCCAGAACAAGTAAAATCAATCTATTCACATTTCATATATATATTCCCCTTTTAAATCCATGCTAGCATTCAATTATAACTTATGAATAACGCATGCTCAAACAAATATAAGCATCAACACTCTAACAATTTAAGCACATGATCCTATGCACCAATGCAATTAATATTGACACACCTGCCTTCATCAATAACCAATGCTCCACATCTGACTAACCGAAAGGAACATTCAAATTGATAGAGACTTATCACCTAACCCAATCATGCTTCATTAGAAGTTACAAGGAATTATCAAGAGGTTCTTCATGCATTTTAACGACTCCAAAATCAGCAATATTGAAAAACATATATCTCTAGCTACTGACCTCAAAATCCAATTTCCACCGTTCAAAGTAAATAACCACCTGTCAAAATTTCACCTAAATCGAACGGTTAACGAACCGGGAAATACAGTTTTACGAAAAGTTCGTGAACTAGAAAAATGGTGGCGCCTAGCGCCCAGAATCAGGAAGGTGGCACCTGGCGGGACTATACTACCATCAGGCAGTTCTTGTTCCGCGAAAAATATGAAAAACAACATTTTTCGTGAATCAAAGCACCACACATCACTGGTATGGCACCTGGCGGCCAAATTGGTGCCCCAAGTGGTTCCTGCAGTTCTAGGAATCCTGCAGCTCTTCCCTTGCACCTGCGAACCTCAGTTTTTTCCCAGTTTCCCCTGGCATGCGAATTTCCATAAATTCTCACGCAATCCAACTTCTAATTATAATTATTTGTATCCTCAGCGCATCCATTATCAATTTTCTGAATTAGTTCAAACCTCAATTATTCTCGTAACATTCAACCCCAAGGGTTTCAACTTTAACTAAAGTTCATAGCAATTTTATCGACTTTCATCTGCAATCCCATGTAATTCCACTTAGACGAACATCCATTGATCGATTAACGTTTAAGGAGGTTGTTTTCCTCAATCAACTCAACCCAGAACCCCAATTTCATCAAAATTGAGCAACGATGCTCGCGTCGCCTAGCGGGTCAGTCACTACCGCCATGCCCTTAATCAGAGAAACCCAAAACTGGGTGATAAGTAATGCGTCGCCTGGCGGCTCCTAGCTCACCGCTAGGCAGTTCCTTGTAGGAACCCAGGAAATGCTCAAAATTAGTATGAGTCGCCTGACGACTTTGAATGCCTGCTAGACGGTTTCTGGAAAATTTCCAAAAACCCATAATTTCAATTGCAACAACCATTATTCATACATATACATGCCATTCATAAAACAATTAAATTTAAAACGCAAGACTAACGAGTTATAGCTCCCCTAACCTAGATTCCTCGCTTTGAAATTAATTACTCGCGTTTTGCCTTGGTTCCACAATGATTTTCTCCCTTGCCTCCACTCAACCACACGTAGCAGCCTTCCCTTTCTCTCAATTAGCACAATGTATGCTCTGTTAATCCACCCCTCAGAGCCCTCACAAAAACTAGTCAAGAAAACTCCATCACTTTCCCTTAATGGTCTCTTTAAACATGGCATATGGTGGTTAATGCTGGAAAACGAATTTCCATCATTAAGAGGTGTAATTGCCTTTCAAAAGCCATTACTTCATGAGTTTTCCAACCCCTCTTGGCTTCTAGGATTTCCTTGCCCTTTCGTATTCATGCCAAAAGAAATTTTGGCAAAAAGAAAGTTTAATGTGGATTCACAAAGTTTTGAACCCATAACCATGCCAATGTCACATCAATGCACAACCACTCAACCAATTCATTTTTCATGATAATTCCTATAAATATAGGATTAAATTATCACTCATTATAATCAAGCATATTATTAAAAAATAATAAAATAAATTGTATAGAATGGCATACATAGGACTTGAACCCAAGTTCTCTTAACACACTAAGTACTCTCAACCATTTAAGCTAGTACTTTTCCACGTCATAAACCTTAACATTAAATACCATAAAGGCTTCCACTAACCGCATTTATTAATTATTTATTTATTTAATTAATTAAATTTCACAGGTCTTACATTCCCCCCACCTTATAAAATTTTCATCCTCGAAAATTGAGTTCACCTAGGAAAATGCAGATAGGACTGCCTCAACCTTTCTTTATCTTGAAATTCTCTTCTTGGTCTCTACCCTTTTTATTTCAGCCTTCACCTCATATGTTTCCCCATTTTCCTTCCGACCTCAACCCTATGTTAAGTTGTGGTATCAATTTAACTCTGCCACTCCATGACACACACATGCGTTGACACCTCTCCTAGTTCTAACTGTTAAATTCAATTCCTCTTATCAAACTTGTGGTATTAGTCCCAAGGACTCATTCTTGAAGATCCCCTTGCCTAACGCGTTGTTTCTAGGTTCTAACGTCGCTCTTAGGCTCATCAAACTAACTTAGCTTTTCTTGCCCATCGAGTTATCCTTGTGCATACTCGCATCTTCGATAAAGGGATTTTTCTTAAAGGCCCTATCCAACTCTTGTAAAAAAATAGACCAAGTTTGACCTTGATTCTGTAGTCAGCCACTACAGATAACACACACATATCACACAAAAAAAAAACACAACCATATCAAGAAAGGTATAGGAGACAAACTCAACCTATCACCTTTCTCTCTTTTACCAAAACCTTTAGAATTAAGAAAGGAAATTATCTCAGATATAGTCATGAGTGTGCACCCTCATCACTCTACCAAGACATTTTCTGTTCTTAATACTTCCAGCTCACAAGTTCCTTTCTTGCACACCAACGCTTCTTGGAAAGAACCTCTCCCCTTGCGCACCAACGCATCGGTAAAGAAAAGTAATACCCCTTACCTACTCGCCAAAACCCGATAAGAGCATTACTTTCCTTAGGTCTTATAAGCAACTACCCTTGCCTGCTCACCAAAACCCAACAAGAGTACCACTCTTACCTACTCACCAAAACCCGATAAGAGCGCTGCTTCTACTAAGACCTGTAACCAACAACTCTTGCCTGCTCATCAAAACCTAACAAGAGTATCACCCTTACCTGCTCACCAAAACCCGATAAGAGCGTTGCCTACACTAGGACTCACAAACAACAACCCTTGCCTGCTCACCAAAACCCAGCAAAAGCCCACCCTTTACCTGCTCACCAAAACCCGGTAAGAGTGTTGTTTTCCCTGAGCCTCACAAACATTATAACATCCCGTCAGGATACTACAAATTTATAAATAAATGAAAGTAATAATTTAAAATACGCAGAATTTAATAATACCTCATTTTCCCAAACCACGGGAAAATTCAAAATTTATTAATTAACCAATGTACCACACCTAGCCAAACTTGACCAAATAAGTAAACAATGTATATATCAAGGCAGCCAAGTATCCAGCCTAGGCCGAGTTAGCCTAACTTGTACCGGTTTTAACGTATACATCTGAAAGAATGACCTACACCTCGTATAACCAATATAAGTCGTCAAGGTAGCCGGTCCGGGCCGCCTACTCCAGGCCGACAACTCTAATAGATTTAGTAAAATAGAAGCCCCCACCTTCAATAGGTCTTAAGGGCCTGGGTTAGGGCCCAGGCCCACTCATGGCCCAAGCTAGGACCCAAGTCAAGGTCCAACCCATGAGGTAATCAGACATAATTAATGCTCTATAAATACGCATGGACCCCAGTAACTAAAGGTACGCATTCATTAATCATTGATTTGACTCTCTGAGAGCTTTGACTTACTTGAGCTTCGGAGACTCTTCTGCAGGTAACCCCTCCTGGGTTCAAGCTGACATGTATCAACCGGGGAGAAACCAACCGAAGAGATAGCGGTCTACATGGTAAGGTGATGCTTGTGCCTAACTCATTTTATTTGTTCTCTGCAGGAACAATTACCGCACCCCCAACCCCCGCTGCCACCCTTCCTACCACCCAGATCCCCTACAACATACCCACCACCCTACACACCACACATATTCCACCCTATAACCCACAATACCTTCCCACAACCCACATTCCCCCTCAAAACATCACCTCCACCTTTCCCGCTATGATCAACCACCCCGTTCCACCTCACATGCTCCCTCCTCACCAGCCTAGACGCCGTCACCCATTCACGGACTTTATCGCCAACACCCCTCTCCCAGCCCAGTGGGAACCTTTCACCCTGGATCGCTATACTGGCGAAACCGACCCTGACGAGCACCTTAAAGTCTACATCACCCATGTCGCCTTGTACACATCCTAAGACGTAGTCTTTTGCAAAGCTTTCCCCACCACCCTCAAAGGCCCTGCCTTAGAATGGTTCACAACTCTTTCGCCCTACTCAATCGACAGTTTCGACATCCTCTCCCACATGTTTTCCACCCACTTCGCCGATAGCCGTCCCCACCAAACCACCACCATATCCCTCCTGGGCATCAGACAAGAACCTAACGAACCACTCAGAGCGTTCATTGATCGCTTCAGTAAAGCCGCCCTCCGTACACCACACCTCAACCAGGAGATGATTCTCCAGTACATGACTCTTACCCTACAACCCGGCCCCTTCGCCAACAACGTCTATCTCCACCCACCTGCCTCCATGCACGAACTCAAGTTGCGTGCAGCCGACTATGTCCGCATGGAGGAAATGCAAACACTTCAC
>Ga0214544_1001434_pt1 | contig 49471 bp, 42 predicted proteins | sample CNSS3metaG_FD_160074 | JGI IMG/M metagenome (GOLD analysis project Ga0214544, IMG submission 160074) | Root nodule microbial communities from cowpea collected in UCLA plant growth center, Los Angeles, California, USA - CNSS3 | ecosystem: Host-associated > Plants > Roots > Nodule | place: USA...
CAGCTAGTTTCCACCACAAAACAGAATCACCACCACACTATGCTTGATCATTTGCATTTTAATGGAAACAAAAAGCACAAAGGAGAAGGAAACTTAAAGGAATCAAAAGAAGATCATGAAACACAATGAAACACAATGGAAATTGACTCTAAGACATTGCTAAGATCTAAATAGCAATCTGAACTCAAAAACAGAAATGAAAAAGCACCAAAGCACAATTAATTGAAAGGAAATTTAGTGTGGTTTATGGTGATTTTAAGCAAGCACAAGGAAAATTCCCACTGGACATTAAGATAACTAAGGTTATCTAGATGTGAAGGTTCATTTGCAAGGCTCAAAGAGAGAAGAGAATGTTAAATTTTTAAGGATTAAAAACTGCACTCAAATCTGAAACAGAATTCAGTAGCACATCACCAACAAATTCAAACCAAATTAAAAGCTAAACAAGGAATTAATGACATATATGGACTAAACATGACTCTAGACAAAACATATGGATCATAAAATCAAAATAAACTCAAGAACAAGAGAATGAACTGAAAAAAAACAACAAATACTCAATTAAAATGAAAAGTAAACGGTAGAAACCAAATAGAACACCTAAAGCACACAAGGATGGTTCAAGATGAAGCAAATGAAGATGAACCAAAGTAAAAGACATGAATACTCAAAATAAAAGGAACAAAAACAACAAGACAAGTAGAAGAAGTGATGAACAACACAAAATTGAAAGAAAAATGGAGAAGAAGCACTTAACTCACTAAAACCGAGAGCAACCAAGGCTCATGATACCACATGATGGCTTCTTCTTGTCTCCATTGAAGCTTGCATGAAGAATGGAGGCTCCATGGATGGTGTTGGATGCGGAAGCATGAAGGAAAAAAGCTTAAGGTGTTTGGTGTGTTGGTGAAAGGATTCTTAAGAGAGGTGAGGCCAACTCCTAAGGAAGAAGACTAGAGTAAACTAAAGAAGAGTTTACTCTAACGTGAGCTCAAAAGAGATTTGTGCACAAATTTGGGCAGCAATTCATTACTCAATTTCAAGCTGAAAATTACATCTCCTAAGCCTTCTATTTATAGGCTAAAATTAGACCAAGGAGTCTCTAAAAAGTGGAGAGAAAAAGGAGTCTAGAAAGTTGAATTTTGGAGCCAAAAAGGAGCATATGGGAGGTGTGACTTGCCACCAAAGCAAGTCACACTTGTCTTGCCATGGGAAGCTAACTCTCATCCTTGGAGAGCAAGTTTGAGAATCTTCTAGGCTTCTCTAGAGTAGATGCACTACTCTCGGCCCATTTGGCCCAATTTCCCTTTTTGGTCCAAAATTACTTCTAAAGCCCAATTTCCCGTAAAGCCCAATACATGGCCCAAATAAAACCCTATTCTACTGGGCCCAAAATACAAAGCCCAAAAGTTAAATTCTAATCTAATATTTAAACAATATTGGCCCAGAAGATAAGAGCTTGGGCCCTCTCAACAGTTGAGGACCACTATTCTTGTCTACATTTGGCCAAGGCTGGCGTTTGTCAACAAGTAACCTTAGAGGTGTCTCACAAGAAGGAGAAGCAAAACTCTAATTCTATTTCTTGAATAGCAAGGCAAAATCTTCTCCCTTAGAAGGATGACTGATAACGTTGTCGTTGACACGATCAAATTAATACTACTTATCTATAACAACTTAAGTATTCTTTAGAAACTAGTCAACAAAATAGAAAGGGTAAAGTAACCCAAAGTTGTTATAAAAACTATACAAAATGGTTAATCAAATAAAATAAGGAATAAAGAAATAAAATTTGAAAAAGATAAAAAGATAAAAAAAAATGATAAAGAAATTAATGTAAATTCTCAATTAATTTGTTGGCCTTCTCACTATTAACCAAAGTAAATTCTCAATTAAAAACAGGAACTTTGTATATTAATTATAGTAAATTTAACCAAAGTACATTCTCAATTAAATATTACTATCCTTAATCATATCCATTCTTTTACCTATAAAATCACGCAAAAAGCTAATTAACCAAAGTACATTCTTGATTAATTCTAGTTAAAGTTTTCACCTCTAATATTCTCAATCATTGGCAAAAACCCATTCAATCACATGAAAGTTTCTAAATTTAATCAAAGTACATTCTCAATTAAAATTAAAAACCCATGAACTCATATGATTGATATGCATATCGATTAAAACATCTCACTAATTAGCTATGATGTAAAAATCATTACTTTTCACGTGATTCAAAGATAAAAGACATAGATGAATTAAAACCTCAACAATAATAAAAAGAACAAAGAAATTATTTCATTCTAACCTCAGAATCCAAAATGAAAGATAAAATAAATATAGAAGAAGAAAGGAGAGAGAAAGAAATTAGGCCCCCTAAAGGTTCCTAAATTCCAAAGTGTCGAGCTTGTTTCTTCTACCCCTTGGGTCTCTTTATATCATCCTTAATTGGACTTGAATCTTATATTTTCTGTTGATGAAATCTTTTATCTTTTGATATAATATCTCTCAAATAATTATCAGTTTCTAAAATATTTGGAAGATTTCCTTTGTTGATAACTTGAGATATATCAAAGATAATTAATCAAAAATCTTTAATTAATTATTTAACAACTTAATTTCTGTCCAATTTCCAATTTTGCCCTCTTATAATCTCTTCCAGTTATCTTCTAAATAATATAATACCTTCAAGATATTTTTTTGTTGTGGAGATCTAAAAAGATTCAAGAAGGTCTTGCCATATTTAAAAAGGTTTGGTAGTTACTATCTTTTGATATTTTACGATATAATTAAATAAGATAATTATTTAAAAATATCAAATAAAATATATAAAGATATATTTTCCCAAATTATTTTTTATCATAAATATTTATGAATTATCAAAGCCCTTCTTCTGTAAAAAGATAGAGAAAACTGCAAGGTCCAATTTTTGTTACCTATTCCCTCTTCTTAGCTCAACCAAACTTCTTCACTTTTTCAAGCTTTTCTTGTAGTCTTCATGCAATGCTTGGCTTGGATTTTTTGTGATTTGGTAATTTCCTATTCTTGGATTTATCTTTAAGGTGTCATGAAGCTTTAAGCAATTTATTTTCACACCTCCATGAGCTCAACTTAGCTACAACTGCACTAACACACCTCAAAATATCCAAAGAACATTTATGCAACTAAAAGGTTATTTTTAACATCTTTTTGTATCTCATACTCAATAAACCCAATTATAAGAAATCTCAATTAAATCAATCTTTTAAGAACAAAATTCAATTAAAAATTCAATATTAAATGCCAAATAAGGCCAAAATATGAACTCATCAATGACACATGACCACTACTAAGGAGAAATTCTCTCCATTAGAAGCATGACACATGATCACTATGAAGGAAAAATCCTCTCCACTAGAAGCATGCCATATGGCCACTACTAAGGAGAAATAGTCTTGATTAGGAGCGTGTCATGTGACCACTACTCTCCCAAAAGAAGATGAGGCTTCTCATGTTGACTTAAGGTCAACTCTCTCTAAAAACCCTACAATACATGACTTGTGATAGAAGGTCCAAATGAAAATCCTAGAATCAATACATACTTATAAAATGGTATTTTATGTTTAAACTTGGTTTGAGCAACAAGTTATATTAGAATCAATGTTAAATTATGTCTTTGGTCTCCATTTTTGTTGGAAAATCTCAATTAAGTCTATTTCTTTTTGTGTGTCTCAATTTGGTCCATATTTTGGAGAATTTGTTGCAATCAAGTCCTTTTCGTTAGTACTGTACAAACCTCGTTAAAGATATGTCACATGTCAGTTCATTGTTTTTATGATTTTTCTTCTTTCTTTAATTTTTAATTTTTTTTAAAATTAGTTTGTATTCCTGCGGAAACAATAACAGAGTATCAAGGAGCACAAATCATATCTAACCCCAATCGTTGACTTCTCGGGCTAGTTGCTTCCTTGGTTTGGATATATCCTCTTTTAGTGTTGACAGATCAGACCCTACGGAAAGAACTCTGACGATCAAGTCAGCAAAGGCTTTCAAAAGTTAAATCACAAATTAATGAATTAATGAAAGCGTACCTTTAATTGTTAGGGTAAGATGCCCACTAAAGGTCTAGTTAGGGTTTATTTATCCATGCACCAACTTATTGATTTAGAATGTATCATTTCATATTTTCATCGTCATGTTTTATTCGAGAGAGATAACCGTTATTGTTTATGTTGTAGGTCTTATGGCTCAACTAGGAAAGAAGAACTTAAATTTATTCAAATCTTTGCGTATGGAGCAAGCTGAAAAGGCCAAGAATGCTGGGAATGCTGACATTACCAATCTGTAAGAACCGTTGGTTGAGGTTCACATCCACTGGGGATCGAAAAGAAAGGAAATTGTGCATGTGAAGCATGGTGTTGGTAAAGACCTAAAGCGAGCCAAGGCCACCTTGTTGGGATCAGGATCCACTTCTGGGGCAAAAAGACCTAAAGCTTGCCTTATTGAGTTGCCGAAGACTACCGTGCGCTGGGACATCGAAATCTCTTTGGTTGAATCCTTGGTATCTTCCATAGACAATATGGAGCCCAATTCAATGATAAAATCCATGTTGGAATTCAATAGCAAGGCTTTGATTTTGGGTCATAGAGTAGGCACTCTCTTGTAGAGTGAGATAAAGGAGGGTGGATAAGCCAAGGTGGGGGAGCTTCAAGAGGAATTAAAGGTGCAGGCCACCAAGCATGCTGAAGAGAAAGCGGCCTGGGAAAAAGAGCGGGAAGAGTGGTTGGTGGAACGGAAGCGCTTGGGCTCATAGAAAGTTAGGTGTCTGGACTCCGACAAAAAACTCAATGAAATTTTTTTTGATGAGCTGAAGGAAAATAATGATGGGCTTGAAAGCGAACTTGAAGATATAATATAAATGGCTTCCAAAAAGGTTTACGATAGGCAGCCTTTTTTTGCAAGGAAGTGGACGCGTCTAATCCTAAATATGATGTTAATAAGGATGTGGTGAATGAATTGGACTCGAGTCCAAAAGAGGAGGTTGCCAAGGTGGCCGCTACTGATGACGCGAATCCTATGGGTGATAAGGCTAAGGTGGTAGAAGTTGATGCTTATCCTGTTGCTTAGGATCATGTTTATATTTTGATTTGTATTCAGTATAAGTTTGTAATAATTTGCACAATGATTTCTCTTCTGATGTATTATAATTTGATGGTTGTTTTGTTGCTCTTATCATGTTGTTTGATACCTTTCATTGTGGTTTTATTTTGACCGCTTACGACTTATTAATTGTGCATTTCGCTAATTATGATTATGTAATATGGTCGACCCAGGCCGCTTACTTTGGTAAGTGGGGATCGTAAGAAAATTATTTATTGAGAGCGAGTGGTCGACCCAAACTTCTTACTTTGGTAAGTGGTGGGGAGCTTAAGAAATTTTTATTGAGAAGAGCGAGTGTTCAACCCAGGCCGCTTACTTTAGTAAGTGGTAAGGAACTTAAGATTTATTTATTGAGAAGAGCGAGAGTTCGACCTACGCCGCTTACTTTGATAAGTGGTGGGGAACTCAAGATTTATTTATTGAGAAGAGCAAGTGTTCGACCCAAGCCGCTTACTTTGGTAAGTGGTGGGGAACTTAAGAAATTTTCACCGATAAATGAATATGTAAAGAACCCTTGTTTTTATTCATTACGTTGGGGTGCCTCGTTAAAAACTCCCCGGCCAAAACCCTTCTTAGGGAAAAATGTCGGGTGAGGAAAAAGAGTACACCCAGGGTTACAAGTTGTTTGTGATGACTACATTGGCAACTTTAACTAAAGTAGAATTTAAGTTGAGATACGTTCCACGTGTTCAGTATCTCTTCTCCTGATAGTTGCTCTAACCTGTAGGCCCCTCCCCTTGAATCCTCTCGTATTCTATACGGTCCTTCCCAATTAGCCGAGAACTTGTCGTCTTTCTTTCTTGCGCTGCTGGCCATTCTCCATACCAAGTCCCCTTTTATGAAAGTTCACGGACAGAATTTTGACTTATATTGTCTCGCCGCTCTTTGTTCTGCTGCCATGTTTCTGATCTGCGATTTTTCTTGAAGTTATGTTAGTAACTCTAGGCTAGCACATATATTTTGTTAGTTTTTGTCGTAGTCATATACTTGTCTTCTTAAGGATGGTTCCCCGATCTTGACTGGTATCATCGCTTTTACCCCGTATACTAAACTGAAGGGAGATTCATTGGTGGCGGATTGAGGTACATCTGTAGGCCCACAATACTTCAAATAACGCCTACGACCATCTACCTTTTACTTCATCTAATCTTTTGCGCAACTCGACTAATATTACTTTGTTGGTGGGTTCCGCCTGTCCGTTGGTCTACAGATGTTCCACTGAGCTGGTGATATGTTTGATTCCTAGGCCGATATAGAATTTGACGAGTTTCTTATCTATGAACTATCGTCCATTATCAATTATGATAGTGTGCGACACCCCATACCGACATATTATATTCTTCCATACGAATTGTTGGAAATGTTGTGTTGTGATTGTGGCTAATGGTTTAGCCTATATCCACTTTATGAAGTAATCAATTCCTACAATGAGGAACTTGACTTGCTCTTTGCTAGGAGTGAACGATCCCAAGATATCCATCCCCCACTTTGCAAATGGCCACGGGGAGAGTATGGAATGCAACTGCTCTTATTTCTGATGAATGAGATTGTTGTGTTTCTGACATGGTATACATTTCTTGACGAAGGTATGACAATCTACTTCCATAGTTGGCCAAAAGTAGTCATCTTTGAGTATTCTAGTCGTCATGGTTCGTGATCTCGAGTGGTATCTGCATATCCCTTCATGGATTTCCCTTATTACGTAATTTGTTTATTCCTTCATGATGCACTTAAGTAAGGTTCTCCGTATCCACGCTTGTATAAGTCGCCGTCAACCATCGTGTATTGTGCTGCTTTTGATGGCCATCCTTTGTCGGCATTTGTTGGGGGGTTTCCAGTTTTAAGATATTTGATGTAGGGTGTCATCCAGTTGTTGGCCTTGTCTAAGTTTAGACATATGTTTGTTGTTGAGGATGCCGCTAGTGTCTGTTGTAGTAGGGACTTATGTCTTCCCTTATGCTTTGTACTCGCTAGTTTGGACAAGGCGTTTGCTCGTATGTTATCCCCCTTGATATATGTTGTATCTTGACTTCGTCGAATCCAGATTTCATGATGTTGCGAACCAGGTGGTAGTATTAGAGTAAAGTCGCATCCTCAATCTAAAATTCGTCATTGAGGTGGCCCATTGTTAACTTGGAGTCAGTTTTACCTATCAACGCGCACACTCCGACTTCTCGTGTTAGGGAAAGTTTGGCCAGGATGGCTTCATATTCGGTCTGATTGTTGGAGGTTTTGAAGGCGAAGTGTAAGAATTTTTCGATGAGTATATGGTTTGGGCCTTCTAGAACAATGTCAGCGCCTGCTCCTTTTGGGTTAGAGGAACCATCAACATACAATGTCCATTTTTATTCTTCTGGGGTTTATTGGAGGTTGTTGACCAAGTCGAGTAGGCATTGGGCTTTGATTGGGTCGTGTAGTTCATAGCGAATGTTGAGTTCGGATAGTTTCACGACCCATGAGGACATTTGTCCCGCCAGATCCGGTTTCTAGAGGATCTTTTGAATGGGTAGTTTGTTTTGACGATAATATGGTGGTTTTGGAAGTAGGGTCGGAGCCTTCTTGCTGCATTTACCAATGATAAGGCTATTTTTTCCACCATCTAGTATCTAGTTTTCGGGTCTTGTAAAGATCGACTGACAAAGTATACAAGATACTAAACACCGGCCAACTCCTAGACCAAGGTGGCACTAACCGTATTGTTGGTGGTTCTGATGTATACCAGTAATGGGAGGCTTATGTCTAGCTTTCAGAGGATCGAAGGGGATGTTAGGGTGTCTTAAGGTTCTGGAAAATGCGCTCGCAGTCTTCAACCCCAAGAGAACCTCGCGAATTTTTTGAGCAGTTGGATGATTGGTCGGGTTTGATCCGCTAACTTTGGTAAGAATCTTGATATGACGGTGAGGTGACCCACTAAGCGTTGCACTTCTGTTACATTGGTTGGGCTGGGCATTTCAATTATGACCTTGCATTTCTCAGGGTTTGCCTCCATTCCTCATTGTGTTAACATGAAGCCTAAAAATTTTCCACTACCTACGTCGAAAACACATTTTTCCGGATTAAGCCTGAGGTTATATTTTCGTAGCGCAGAAAATACTTTGGACAGGTCCTTTGAATGTTACAGGTGGTTGGGGAATTTGACAACCATGTCATCTACGTATACTTCCACACACTTGCCCTTTAAGTGGCTAAACAATTTATTCATTAACCTTTGATAGGTAGCGCCTGCGTTTTTGAGTTCAAAGGGCATGACCTTGTAGAAGTAGTTGGTGTCTTCAGTTATCAAGGCAGTTTTGATCATGTCAGACGGAGCCATAGGTATTTGATTTTATTCGAAGTAGGCATCTAGGAAACTAAGCACTTTTTTCTCGGTTGCACCGTTTACTAAACTATCAATGTTGGGTAGAGGGTATGCATCCTTTGGGCATGCCTTATTTAGGTCCATATAAACACACATCCCCACTTGCCGTTGGCTTTCTTGATGAGTACAACATTGGGCAGCAAGGTTCGTATAGTCAACACACATCCCCACTTGTCGTTGGCCTAATCATATCTATTCTTTTATCTTCTCTCCAAATAAAATGCTTAATTAATCAAAGTAAAGTTTCAATTAATTTTCGTTAGAGTAAATACCTTTAATCAAAGTAAAGTCTCAATTATTGGTAAAAACTCATTTAATCACATGAAATTTCTAAATAAAATCAAAGTAAAGTCCCAATTAGATTTAAAAACCCTTGAACTCATATAGAAACCCTTTGAATGTTACATGCATATAGATTTAAAATCATTACTTTTTACGTGATTCAAAGATAAAAGACATAGATGAATTAAAACCTCAACAATAATAGAAAGAATAAAGAAATTAATTGATCTAACCTCAAAATCCAATTAAGAAATTACAATGGAATCAACTCAAGAAGTTTAGCAATTCATGGAATACAAAATAAAAAGAAGAATAGAGAGAAGAAAAGAGAGAGAAAGGAAACGAAATTAGGCACCCCTAAGGGTTCCAAAACTCTGAAGTCTCGAGCTTGTCTTTCTGCTTCTCCCTTGGTCTCTTTATATAGAAATTGGACTGGGCTTTTCTGTTTGCTAACACCTCTCAAATATCTTTTAAAATAAATGTAAAGATAAATATTCAAAGATATTTGGAGATATATAGACTATTTAACAAATATAGTTGGTTAATAATTTATGATATAATTAAATAAATTAATTATTTAAAGATATCTAACAAATTATTAACAAATAATATTTGCATTAATTTTCTCAATAAGCCATTTTTAATCATGTAGTCCAAATTTGCAGAGACATTCAAAAATATCAATATTTGCGGTTAAACCCCTCTTTTGATCAGTCTTTGACTTTTTGACCAGATTTGACCAAGTTTGACCAGATTTGAATAGTTTGACTATGCAATCAGAGGATGACACGTGACAGCCTTCTCCTTCTCTCATATCAGAATTAGGGTTTGCTCATCCTTCCTCCCTTGGCTGCGCGTGACAGCTGCCATGATTCGTTCTCGCTCACGGCTGTAGATGCGTGGTTCTGCTGGTCACGGTGGTTCGTGCTTTCCGGCGACTTGGCTGCTTAAAGGTGCGTGAACGTTGTTGATGCATTTTCCGGCAAGGATGAAGATGTTGTTGTTCTGGTTTTTGCAGGTAGCGTGGACTCGCTGTCACGGTGCAAGTTCCATGGGGCGCGGTGGAGAGAAATGGTGCTGCAGAATCGTGGTCGTAGGGAAGATGATGGTGCTGCCATGAAACTCGTGTTGGCATTGCACTCGCGTGGAGATGGAGACGACGATGGTGCTGCCATGGAAATGAAGGTTGAAGATGGGTGTTGCTACTAGTCCAGGTGCGTGGCTGCGGAACGTTGTGGCTCGCAGATCTGGTTCGTTTTGGTTACAGATGAAGGTTGAAGAAGGTGGAACGGTGATGAAGATGGTGGTATTGCCATGGATGCGTGAAGGTGCAGGTCTGTTCCGGCGAGAGTGGCGGCTGTCGCGACTGACCTAATGGAGGCTAGGGTTTCTGGTTGTGTGGAGATAAAGATGATGATGACATGGCAGTGTATGGTTGGAAAATTCAGTAAGTGGAGGATCATGACACGTGTCATCATGTAGTTGGACAAATTGGAAAGTCAGGGATTGCCACATGGCATGATCTGAGTAAGTTGGGTTTAAGTGGTATGAGGGGGTGTAAATAGACATATTAGGGGGTGCAAAATAGGTTTTTGGTAAGACCAGTTTAGAAATAGGGGAGTGTATAAGTAAAAATTGGGGGTGCAGAAGTGATTTTTCCAGAACTTGCTAATTTCAGCCTTATTTAAAGGTGGTTTGTAACTTCAATCAATTTATTTTCCCACCTTGAATGAGCTTAATCTTAATTTCAGCTATATCAGCAAACGTTAAAATATCCAAGTAATAATTTATGCAACTAAAAATCACTTTTTAATAAATTTTTATCACACAAGCTCAAACAATCTAATTATCAGAATTATCAATTAAATCACTCTTTAAGCACATAAAATCAATTAAATATCCAGAATTAAACATTGAATGAGGGCAAAAATACGCACTCATCAATCGCTAAGTGGGGTGTGGAGACCACCGCTCCCAGGGTGTTGAGTGAAGGTCATCCGAGAAGGACGTTGTAGGATGTAGGTGCTTCAACAACCAAGAAATGGACATGAATGGTTTCGGTTTAGCGTCCCTCGCGGAATAGTGTATGAAGATCGATATACCTACGCGTGGATACTTTTTCCCTGGAAAATCCATATATGGGCTCATCGTAGGGTACCATAGCTACGATGAGGAGTTGGAGTTTTTGTAGGTTGTTTTGTTGTTGGTTGACTCCCTGAAAATTGGCATCAGTGAAAATTATTGGCGGCATTCTCCGTCTAAGGTGCAAATGGGTGATTTGGATGATGGACTGAATATTGCATAGGTGTTTTTTTCTGGCAGATTAGGTGGAGCCTCCTCCCGCGAATCCGTCAAATATGGTGTTTATGGTGTCGCGCAACTGGGGTGGATCTGTGTGGTTAATGTCGCTGTGGACTGGGGGTGGTCTCTTTGACTATTGTCTTGTTGGCGATTATTACTATGGCGATCACGTGCGGGATTGCGGTTGTTGGATTGTTTGGAGTAGTATTGTCCATCCTTTTTGACGAATCGTCATAGGTGGCCAGCGCATATCAACTATTCAATCTTATCTTGTAGCGCCTTACACTCGTCTATAGTATGGCCATTATAGCAATGGTACTTGCTTTATTAAGGGTTTTGCGGGTAGAGGGATAAGGTCCGCTTGTAGGGTTTCGTCTAGGAGGCGAGACTAGGGAACACTTAGCGGGGCGTATCTCGAAAATCAGGGTGGTCTAGGCTCTTTAAGCCTAGAGTCTGATATGGATGGTGGTTTGTCAGGTTTAGAAGCTGAGGGCGTGTAATCGGTACACAATCTAGTGCGTAGGATTTTCATTATCTCCACACATATGTAATCGGTGGCACGCAACTTGAGTTCGTGCATAGAAGCCGGTGGTCGGAGATAGATGTTGTCGACAAATGGGCCAGGTTTTAGCGTGAGTGCCATTCATTACAAGATCATTTCCTGGGTTAAGTTTGGCATCGAAGGGTAGCTTTTCCGAAGCGGTCTATGAAGGCCCTTAACATCTCGTCTTTTTCCTGTCTGACGCTGAGGAGGGACAATGGCATGACTTGGTAAGGGCGACTTCCTGCAAAGTGGGTGGTGAAAAGATGGGAGAGGGTGTTGAAACAGTCGATAGAGTATGGGGGCAATGAGGCGAACAATTCCAGGATGGTCCTTTTATGGTGGTAGGGAACGCCTTGCAGAAAATGACATCTTTAGATGTGTAATAGGTGACGTGGGTAATGTATACTTTGAGGTGTTCGTTAGGGTATGTGTCCCCAGTGTATCGTTCCAGCGTGAAGTATTCCCACTGGCTGGGAAGAGTGGTGGTGGTGATGACATCAACAAAGAGATGGCGACGATTAGATTGACGCATTGGTATAAGGTGTTAGATGATGGTAGGGAAGGTTGTGGTGTAATGATGGGAGGGATATGGGTGGTGGGAAGGGTGGTTGCATGATGAGTAGTTGTGGGGTGTGCTGGGTGGGTGGGCATGTGGTGGGTGGTCGCCTGGTTGGCGGATATGGTGGGTGTATGATGAGTGGTGGTGAAAATGTGCGGGGTAGGGTTATATTCACTGTCCTCCTCACTAGATTGGTGCATTGGGGTTTTGGAGTCCTCTTGTACCTCCTTGCCCTTCCCCTTCTGGGTGAGATCAACTATTATCTTCCTTCTCAGCCTCGAGTTCTCCTGTCTTAGTGCTTCCATCTCGTCAGCACTACGCTTCTTAAGATCAGCGAGCTCTTGTTGCATCTTGGTTTGCCCTTCCAGGATAGCGGCCAAATTCAAGTTGTTTCTTGCAGGCATGCTTGGCCTTGCCTCAGGTTCCTTCGAGATTCCAGCTCTGCTATGTGTGGAAACCATCTTTGCAAGTTCTCAGATTACTGCGTAAGATACTAACTCGAACCCCATAGTGGGCGCCAATTGTTCCTGCATAAACAATAATAGAGTATTAGGGAGCACAAATCATATCTTACCCCAATCGTTGGCTTCTCGGGTTGGTTGCTTCCTTAGTTTGGATATATCCTTTTTTAGTATTGGCGGATCGGACCCTTAAGGGGTTACTTGCGGAAAGGACTCTGACGATCAAGTCAGCAAAGGCTCTTAAAAGTCAAATCACAGATTAGTGAATTAATGAAAGTGTACCTTTAATTGTTGGGGTCCACATGTATTTATAGAGCTATTAACTATGTTTTACCCCATTTATGGGCTGGGCCCCTATTTATTGCGTTGGGCCAGTGTTCAGGCTTTGACTGAGCCTAGGCCAGGCCCAGGTTCCGAGTTTATGATCTGACACTAGAAGACCTATTGTTATTTTCTAAGTTTGGAGTTGGCAGCTTTTACTCATGTGTTATTCTTGAAGTAAGCGGCGTTAGCCCTTATGTATGTGTTATTATTTTGTGTGGCTAACTAACCATCCATTCTTTTTTTATGATAGGACTAGTCTTAGGCAGTTCAGACCGGGTAGTTAGCAATATCGGTTGTGGCCGCCTAGGTACAATATAGTTTGTAAAAGAAAAAATTGTCACATGTCAAGTTGACGTTGTGGCATGTGGCAGTTACAGTGTGATGTAGTAGTGGTAGTGACAATGTGATGTAGTTGTGGTAGTGACAATGTGATGTAGTAGTGGTAGTGTCACATATCAATGTCACGCTGGGTGTCATTGTCTTAGTCTCAATTTGGTCCCAGTATTTTTATTTTGTCTCGATTCAGTTCCAATCTTTTTTAAAATTAAGTCATTTTCTCTCTCACCAAATTTAATTTTTATATAAATAATATATAAATATTTTTATCAAAATTGATATTTTAATTAAATATTTTTAACAAGATTAAGTTTATTTGAATTTATATTTTACATTAAACTTTATTTAAATTGTTTTCAAATTTTAATTTTTTTAAATTGTTATAAAATTGCTTAAAATTATTTTAAAATTTAACATTTGAATTTATGAAATTGTTATTTTCAAACCAACTCAAAAGATAATTTTAAATATGATGTAATAAAAATATCAATTATAATAAAATATTTGTACAACATTTATATAAAAATGAAATTTGATTTTAATTAGAAGAGGGGTGAAATTGCTGAATTTAAAAAAAATATTGGGATTAAATTGACAAAAAATAAAAATATAGAGACCACATCAGAATATAAGGCAATGACATTTTGCGTGACGATGACATGTGACACTATTACTGTCATATCACACTGTCACGTGACACCACATTAACTCGATATGTGACAAATTTTTATTTTAAAAAAATTAAAAATTTAAAAATAATTAAAAAAATATGAACTAACATTGACATGTCTTTATTATTGTTAATACATTACTAAAAGAAAATACTAAAATGCATTAATTTTTTCAAATAAAGACAAAATTGAGACGCACAAAAGAAAACATACCTAATTAAGATTTAAAAAAAAGAGAACGAAAACATAATTTAATCTAAAATCAATAATAGATGCGTGATATTATAGATTTGTAGGTAGTTTTATTCTTTATAAGCCTCATATAACCTTATTCTTTTTAAATAATAGAAATAAGCTATGTGATCATGAGGATGTAAACATATTTATGATTTTTTTTTTAGATCGAGTATATATTTTATATTTTTGTTTCGGTTGTTATTTTTATAGTTAAGCTATATATATATATATATATATATATATATATATATATATATATTTGATTTCTCCGAGTGCATACATTAAAATAGGTATAATTTTTTTGGTACAAGTTTCAGGTAAAAATATTGAATAAATTAATAGAGTTTGGTCCGGATATTGCATTGAAGTCTCTTTCGGCTGTGTATTATTTCAAACAAATAAACATTTGACAAAGCATTGCCAACCACATCTATATATTCCAATCAATATTATTTTTAGGTGTCCGCTTTGCGTTTTGTATTGTTGTATTGTACATCAATTTGGCTTCTAAATCCTTATGTCGGTAAAGTTAAGATCCAAATTAATATTTAACGATCACATTATGAAAAATAAAAGAATACATAAACAAACATATTTTAAGATATTCCTTAATATTGATTAATTTTATTGAAAGGTATTAAATGAGTTACACATACACACTTTTATATTGAGCATATTTATTAATAATAACATGATTTTGTTGAAGATATTTTAAAATTTTTATAATGCTATCATATTATATCATAAATATATTTATTATTTACTTTAATATGTCCATTGTAACATCTGTCCGGATGCTATTAAATTTCTTAGAAATTTTTGTGTATTTTAAAACATTCTTTTCAAACTTTGATACCACTGTTCAATATTAATTGAAAACCCAAAACATCTATTTATTTTATAAAATACACAAAGTTAGATAAAAGCCAACACGAGAAACCACCGATCTTTACATCATTTTCGAAATAACCAATTTTTTATTTCAATCCAATTACGAAGAAAAAGTTATTTCATAGCAACCCTAAAACTCCTCATTATTATGCATCAAAATCAACATGTATATTAACATATAGTCTCGTATAACATTGATTATAGAATCATCATAGCTGAAAACTTCAAACACAAACAAAGGTGAGCTAATTTAAAAAAAAAAATTAACCAACAATAAATATAAGGCCCACTTATTTTCTGTCTTATTGTTTAAAGGCCTACCTTAATTTGTTGGACCTAAGGCTAGCCCATAGGGTGTCCAAAACCCCTAAACCAGCCCTAACACTCTCATTCTGCCTACTTTCCAGAAGTTGTTCCTCCTCCCTCATAGAACTGCCTACGTGAGCTCTACTAGGGTTTGGCTCCCATTCTTCGTTGAGCTAGAAGAACTCCATTTTATTCCACCTCACGAATTTGTTCTAGGAGTTGTGGTGTCTTTTCTGCTCGTGCCAAAATCCCTCACAATAGCTTTCGATAAGGTAAGGGAAGTTAGGGTTTCGTGTTTTAATGTATCTTGCTTGCTTTTCAGTTGTGTTTCATGTTTTTGATGATTGTGTGGTGCTTGTGATGGTATGAAAATACATTGTGCCTTATTATGGGTGAACTCGTGTTTTTGCATGCGTGAATAGTGGAGGAATCTGATATTCTTGCCCAAGCGAGTGGGTCTCGCCTAAGCGAGAGTATCAGAAACCCTCCCAGGTTGTCGCTCAAGCGACGAGCTCCAGTTTTGAGTGAGAGGTCATCTTGCTCAAGCGAGGAGGTCTCGCCTAAGTGAGGAGGTCTCGCCTAAGTGAGAAAACGTGAAAGCCCACTATTCGACTGCTCGAGTTCCCGCCTAGGCGAAAGGAGCTCACCTGAGCCAGGGAACTCTCTCGCTTGAGCAAGGACTAGGCAGGGACATGCTCAAGAGCTGTTTTCTTCTCTGTTTTTTGTGATGGTCACATGATTGATTGGATTACCCTATTTAAAGCATGAATTGTGTGAATATGCATGTATTAAATGATTTATGGGCTGGAATTGATGAGCTTTGTATGATTATGCATATGAAACATGATTGCATGGTTGGTTATATATTGGCATGAGATTGGTATGCATGATAACTCTAGGGTTGGTTGGTGAAGCATGACTATGATATGAGTTTGATGTAATTCCATGAATCTTTTGATAAGATTCATGGTGGTGCCTTGCGTAATGGACGTGAGACCATGACCCTCTTGGTGAGAGCTCATGGTGGTGCCTCATGTAATGGACGTAATTCCATGACCCTCTTGGTGAGAGCTCATGGTGGTGCCTCAAGTAATGGACGTAATTCCACGAACCTGTTAGTAAGGTTTCGTGATGATGCCTCAGTATATAATTAAGTAAGCATTCAAGTAAGGATTGCATCTTGAAGCTCTAAAGGGTCAGATAGTCTCACGTAGAGCGTACTGACTCAAGTGGTGAGAGTAGCAGGAGGCCCTAGTCTTTGGTAGGATAATGGCCTTAGATGTTTGAAGGTTAACCTTGTGCGTGGTAGGGTGAAACCTATTGGCAATGGCCCTGCAAGGCAGTAAAGGCCACCACAAGTGCAAGCATCCAGTGAATCTGACTAATTATATATATCAGGATAATTGAGTCTTAGAGCCTTGCTTATTTGTTATCACATGTTTGGTTGATTTATGTGTTCTTGACTTTTAAATTGTATGCTCAATTGTATGATCAAAACCTTTTTTACTCTAGCTTACCCTTTCTATTTGCTTGTGTTTATCTTGTGTGGTTTTCTCCTTTTACGATGATCATCAATTTATTGATGTGAGCAGATATGGGAACCCCTCATGGTCATCAGGGTGATGGAAACTCTGTAGCGTAGTTAGTCTTGGGTTGGATCCCTTTACTCCGAGTACTCTTTTAAGGCAATGTGGCCTATGTACTATCTTGCTCTATGAGAATGTATTTGGGATACTGTTAAAATTTATTCTGTTTTATTGATGGCATTGTGGTGTACCTTAGTTTTTCTCTCCGAGTATTTTGGATAATTGTAAGGAGTGACACTTATACTCCATGACGTTGCTCTTTACATTATTCTATGTGATGTTTCATTTAATTAAGCTTATTTATTAAATGGGACATTACAATAAATATTACACAATAATAAAATACCATCTCACCCAAACCATTAAAACCATCGAACATCATGTAACCAACCACAAAATTTTTTGTCTCACACAATAGCACACAAAATTCACATGTAGTTTCAAAGCAAGAGATCTATCATCAAGATCATCATAACCGCCACACGTAGCTTACCATCCTAACCAGCTCACCATTAGAGCCACACCAACTCTTCCTTCCTACTCACCTACTCTCCTGATAAAGTCTACTTCACGCTACTCCTCTTGAGTCTTACGAGCGAAGTCTAGAACCAGTACACCTATGCCAAGTCCACCACTCTCCACTGTCTCACACAGTAGCACACAAAATTCACATGTAGTTTCAAAGCAAGAGATCTATCATCAAGATCATCATAACCGCCACACGTAGCTTACCATCCTAACCAGCTCACCATTAGAGCCACACCAACTCTTCCTTCCTACTCACTTAGTCTCCTGATAAAGTCTACTTCACGCTACTCCTCCTGAGTCTTACGAGCGAAGTCTAGAACCAATACAGTTATGCAATGTGGCCTATGTACTATCTTGCTCTTTGAGCATGTATTTTGGATACTGTTAAACTTTATTTTGTTTTGTTGATAGCATCGTGGTGTACCTTAGTTTTTCTCTCCGAGTATTTTGGATAATTGTAAGGAGTGACACTTATACTCCATGACGTTGCTCTTTATATTATTCTATGTGATGTTTCATTTAATTAAGCTTATTTATTAAGTGGGACATTACAATAAATATTACACAATAATAAAATACCATCTCACCCAAACCATTACAACCATCAAACATCATGTAACCAACCACAACATTTTTTGTCTCACACAATAGCACACAAAATTCACATGTAGTTTCAAAGCAAGAGATCTATCATCAAGATCATCATAACCGCCACACGTAGCTTACCATCCTAACCAGCTCACCATTAGAGCCACACCAAATCTTCCTTCCTACTCACCTAGTCTCCTGATAAAGTCTACTTCTTGCTACTCCTCTTGAGTTTTACGAGCGAAGTTTAGAACCAGTACACTTATGCCAAGTCCACCACTCTCCACTGTCTCACACAATAGCACACAAAATTCACATGTAGTTTCAAAGCAAGAGATCTATCATCAAGATCATCATAACCGCCACACGTAGCTTACCATCCTAACCAGCTCACCATTAGAGCCACACCAACTCTTCCTTCCTACTCACTTAGTCTCCTGATAAAGTCTACTTCACGCTACTCCTCCTGAGTCTTACGAGCGAAGTCTAGAACCAATACAGTTATGCAATGTGGCCTATGTACTATCTTGCTCTTTGAGCATGTATTTTGGATACTGTTAAACTTTATTTTGTTTTGTTGATAGCATCGTGGTGTACCTTAGTTTTTCTCTCCGAGTATTTTGGATAATTGTAAGGAGTGACACTTATACTCCATGACGTTGCTCTTTATATTATTCTATGTGATGTTTCATTTAATTAAGCTTATTTATTAAGTGGGACATTACAATAAATATTACACAATAATAAAATACCATCTCACCCAAACCATTACAACCATCAAACATCATGTAACCAACCACAACATTTTTTGTCTCACACAATAGCACACAAAATTCACATGTAGTTTCAAAGCAAGAGATCTATCATCAAGATCATCATAACCGCCACACGTAGCTTACCATCCTAACCAGCTCACCATTAGAGCCACACCAACTCTTCCTTCCTACTCACTTAGTCTCCTGATAAAGTCTACTTCACGCTACTCCTCCTGAGTCTTACGAGCGAAGTCTAGAACCAGTACAGTTATGCCAAGTCCACCACTCTCCACTTCTCTTCGGGAGAGACTTACAACTGTAGAACACAAGTCATCTCATAGAGCCCCTTCACCTCTTGTTGAGAGCTACACACTTCTCCACCGAACCTCATAACACATACATGTATTTCATGCCATTGTAACATATATCATATACCACATCAAAACATTTCACACCATCCAGATAAAATTAAAACATTAATCAACAAACAATCAATGCCAAAAAACCCATTGATAACAATTTGTTGTTTTTTGTTGGAGCCCAGCGCTTAATGTCTCGCCTAGTGAGACCTACAAAAAAAAAGCAAAGTCGTAAAACAACTCATTTTCTTGCCAACAGAGAAAAATACAAACTCACATATCGCCCAACGAATCATATCCCACACCCAACAAAAATCGAACTTAAGAGCTTCAATGTACCCAACAACAAAACGGTTCGCTCAATGAACCTGCGTACCTAAAAACACTTTAGACCTTAAACCTAACATTTTTACCCTCTCCACTTACTTCCTTTTAGTGTTCTTACATTCAATGATTATCATCACCTTACAAATTTCCTCTAACGATCCTAAATACTAAAAATAACCTAATATGTAATAAGATTAAACTCTGAATTTATTCCATTAAATTCATACTACATAACTACATAACTCCCTTGACTTATAATATAGTTAACTAATTTTCTTTCATCAAACCGCACAAAAGCTAAACACTACATAATTTGCATACCAACACTCCAATTAAGATAATTTTTCTTAAACATCATCCAAAACTTAAAACAAAATACTCTTCTATCATCCATCTACCATATGGAACATCAAGTCATGTACAATTTCGTGATATAACAATTCCTAAATGCACACCTTAATCTCAAACATATCAACTTAATCTAATTTTCCAATTTTACATAAAATCAACTCTACATATTATATACATACTCCTACTTTCTACAAACCTCGAATTCCATTCTTTTGACCCTCGATAAGTCAACTCATCTTAATTCACAGGAAATCATACAAATTACATTCCAACCAATAGCATTTCAAATCCATAATGGCATATACAATTGCATGCATCGTACTTAGCTTATTGAAACCACATAAAATTTCAACTGACATTATTTCGACCACACCCTTCATTATTTGATAAAGAAAAATGCTCAATTCATACTAGAAAACCTTTGTACATCATAAAATCCTCCCATTTTAGACAATTTAAAATATTCCAAAAATTATGATAACATGCGATAGGAGTACTAGAGATGTCCCTAGATCGCGTGGTGCCTAGCTGTGAGGAGTAAAGAGACAGGCGATAGACACTAAGACAATGGCTTTGTTTGTGTCTGGCACTTGGCGGCGAGATGGTTTCGTTAGGCGGTGTGCATTGGCTTGTCGCCTGGCGGTGCTTAGGCAACGCCAGGTAATAGCGTAGAGAGCAGTGGGTTTTATGGGCTTGTGTTTTGCGTGTTTGTGATGTTGGACTTAGACCAAGAGATCTTTGATTGTGTCATGAGCGGGTAGGTTCATGAATGGTGGTGAACACGTGATAATATGAGCATGGAAGTTCATATTATGATGCTCTCGTGTGAGGATACAAGCAGGGAGGTTCATATGTTCCATGTTCACACTTGAGGGCTGTTGCGAGCGGGGAGGTTCGTAGTTATTGGATCACGTTTGTTGGACTACGGGCGAGTAGGTCCGTAGAGTTGGACTACGAACGGGGAGGTTCGTAGAGGCAGGACCATAAGCGGACATGTTCGTGGAAGCATATATATACTGGGTCCATGGTCAAGTATTGGTATGGTGTGCTTGGAATAGTAGTTGTAGGTGCATAAGGAGACTTAGAGTTTTACACTACTTGTGGCATGTTCTGTGAATGTGCGTGGTCTACAAGGCTTTTAGGGGTACCTTAAGGATGGACTTTGTTGTGGCATTCCATAAGTTCTGGCTCGAAATGGTATCCCTTGAGTTGTGGCTCGGGATAGAGGGTAAACACGTGGCATTCTTGAGTTGTGGCTCGGAATGGCATCCCTTGACTTGTGGCTCGGGATGGCGGATGTACACGGGCATTCCTTGAGTTGTGGCTCAGATTGGTCAGTGTTGCAAATGTGAGTATACGAGTTATGGCTTGTACGAATGGGTGCAGGAAGATTTCCCTCTTCGGCGTTAGCCAACGAGTTTGGTATTCTTGGGACGAATATGAACTATGGTTCGCATTGGGAACTCCACATAGCGTTACAGAGTGGGGCCCGTAGCAGGTTTCCCACACGTGTTCTACAAGTTGTGGCTTGTAGGTGGAGGCAGCAAAGGGTATCTTGAGGTTATCATCTAAAGATGTAGAACATGGATAACATGGTGGTGGTCTTGTGGTATGGAATTAAAAGGATAAAGTTCCTTTGATGAGTGTATGCATATATATTTGAATTGTATATATAAATTGATATTGTTAGTTCACCCTATCTACTTGTGTTTGGCGATGATCGTGTAATGCGTTACACGAGATCAGATGATGTTGTAGGTGGTGTTGGTGAGGCATAGAGCCAGAGCGGGGATGCTTGGGGATTTGATTTTATTGTTTACTTTGATTACTTTGTAACTCGGATTTTGATTTCCCAGCATTGGAAATGTAACCACTTGAAGTTTAAATTATATTTTTTTATGAATGACGACTAAGAAGGATTGTAATTTCCTGTGTTTTGTGAAAGACATTTAAATAAATGTGACTTTATTATTTATTTTATTTTATATTATTTAAAAATTAGTAATATTCGACCAGGATGTTACATTTGGTATCAGAGCAATTGTTTTCAAATGATTTTTGGGCCTTTGAAAGTGAGCTTGTGGAGTTTCGGTTGCAAAACCTTGTAGGAATGGACTATAAATCATATTATTGATTGTGGACTACATAAAGTGGGGAAACTAGAAGCATTAAGAACAAAAAATATCTTGGTAGAGTGATGAGGGTGCACACTCATGACTATATCAGAGATAGTTTCCTTTCTTAATTCTAAAGGTTTTGGTAAAAGAAAGGGAAGTTATAGGTTGAGTTTGTCTCCTATACCTTTTCCTGTTATATTTGCACTTTTGTGATATGTGTTTGTTGTTTGTGGTGGCAAAGGAATCCAGATTCAAAGTCAAACTTGACCTGCTTACCTTGCAAGGGTTGGGTAGGGCCTTTGAGGTAGTCTTTTGATCGAAGATATGCATGTTGTGTATCGGTGGACGAGTGAAGTTAAGTTGTGGATTTTTAGGCGAAAAGCACCGGAGGAGTTTAGAAACATCGCGTTAAATAGAGGGATCTTCAAGAATAGGTTCTTGTGACAAATATCATGCAAGAGGAGTTGAGTTCAATGGTTAAATTAAGGGAAGGTATCAGTGTATGCTTGTGCAGCAAAGTTGAGAAGTCAAATTGGTATTACATCTTAGCATAGTTTTGAGGTCGGAGGTGGAAAGTGGTAAAATGCTTGGGACTAAGGAAGGGAGAATCTCAACAGGGAGGTTAAGTTGAGGCAGAGCTTGGGAGAGTAGCTTCACAAGGCAGTGTTCTAAGACAAAGGGGAAGTTTGTGAAACTGGGGTGTCTCTGATAGTTGGTGTTGGATCAGTTTAAGCAAATAAGTAAATTCAAGGATACAAGGTGTAAAAGTTGTGCCTAGGGTATGTGAATTGGGTTTTGGTTGTTTACAAGAGAGATTCTAGTGAGAGGTTGGTTTGGCTGTAGTTGCGGCTAAATGTGGAGTACTCAAGTATGTGTGATGTTTTGTGGTAATGAGAAGATTCAAACTCAAGGCTAATTGGAATTGATACCTTGTGAGGTTGGTAAGTATACTCGAGAGGAAATTAGTTGTTTCCCAATTCCTCTTCCTCAACGATGTGTTACTCAATAGAGTGATGTTTTGCGATTCAAGGAGATAAATCGATGGTCGTGTGTCAAGTGTAGATCAATCAGAAAGGTGAGGGCACAATGTCGTGTGAACCAGAGTTACCTAGCAAAGACAAGAGAAGAATAGACGCAGAGGATCTCAATGGTGGAAGAGTCCTAGACTCGGTTTGAGGTAGGTACTAGAACTTCACCTTGGAGTGGTGAAGTTCTTTATTGCATTAGTATTTGAGGAAGAGTTGGTGTCAATAGTTTCTAATCAGATGGTTTCGTAGAGAATGGGAAGAAAGAGAAGTAGGGGAATAAGATATTAAAGGCATAAAGGCCAAGACTTAGTGTAAACACTAGAATGATTGCAAATTTTAGTGGATCGCTAAGAAGAAGCTAGTGAGTTAAACCATTTAAGTGAAGTACTGACTAAGATCAGAATGGTACCATATGTAGCATTGGATGGTAAGAGAGGCAGAATGTAGTTGTGTGGATACCAGGATTGGGAATCGATGATTATTGGATCGAGTTTTTGCAGCAAACGACGAAAAAGGTTAGTTTAATCCAAGACTGGATGTGTGCACCACAAAATAGACAGAAGTTGTATGCAGGTACGAGGATAAGGTCGTGGGAGTTTTAGGTTGGTGAGCATATGATTCTCAGGATTACTCCAGCTAACGGTAATGAAAGAGCGATCAAACTCAGGAAGCAAACTCAGAAATTCATCGGACCATATCAAATAACACGGAGGATAGGTCCAACAGCCTATGAGATCACTTTACCATCGCACTTGGCAAACTTGCATATGTCTTCCATGTGTCATAGTTAAGGAAGTACATTGCAAGTCCTATGCATGTGTTGGAGGAGGAGGACGTCCAAGTGCGTGAGGATTTGATATTGGGAGTTGGACTAGTGAGAATATTGGATTCTCAAGTCAAGCAACTCAGAGGGAAGGAGATCCGGACCGTGAAAGTGCTCTGGCAGTCTTTCGGGATAAATCTGAAACAGTAGGTGTGCATGTAGTGAAAACTGAAAACAAAATTGGAGCAGAGGTTTGCTTTCGAGAATTGTAGATGTTCTTGAGAGATTTCAATGAAAGGAACTTGATAATGGTCTAATATCAAGCATGACTCATAGAAGAACATCTAAAACACTCAAAGCACATTCCAATCGGTGAAATGGAACAAAAAATAGTGAAAATCAATGCTTAAACATTCTCAAGCTTCATGTTCATGATCATAGCTTATAGTGTGATGTAGCACTTGGATCTCATCATTCAATGGAAGAAACAACAAAATTAAACCGTGCAAACTGAAATTTATGAACAAATAAAACAAGATACATGGCTAAACAACATGGAAAGGGAGAGAAACTAAAATTTGAACACAAAATGAAGATTCACTAATTAAAATGAACAAAAATAATAAGGGAATCAAATAATGGTGCTGGAAAAATAAATTGGAATCATAAACACATGTAGACCAATGATTCAAGGAGAAGTACAATTTGAACCATTAAGATCCATGTAGACCTAATGATGATCGGTGCAAATGAAAGAAAACTTGAAGAAGAACATGAAAATGGAAGAAACAAGATGGAAAAGCAAAGAAAAATAATAGAAAGGATGGAAAACCTTACCCAAACCAGAGACACTAGAGGAACAAGGCTTGAGTGGCTCTAGATACCACTTGAAGGAGCTTCTTGCACGATTTTTGGAGAGGAGAACCTCCTTGATGTAGCGAAAATGGAATGGAAGCAAGGTTGAAGGCCCTTGAGCTATGGTATGGTGTGGTGGAGATGAAGTTCTAGGAAGGAGAAGTTATCCTAGAGGAAGGAGGCTAGAGGAGATCTAAGGAGATTCCTAGCTCTCATGACTCTCAATAAGGTAAATGTGTGGAGTGCTCTCAACATCAAGGCATTTACCATTCAAATTAAGAGTAACATTTACAAAGGTGCATGGAAGCTTATTTTATAGCCTAAGGAAGGAGGAGAATTTGGCTAGCCATGCTATTAACATGTGCCAAATTCAATTCTAGATCTAGATCTCTTTATTTTGTGGGTCAAGTGCCATGTGGCAAGTTACACCTTCCACATTTCAACATATGCTTAATGTGTTAAGTGTGGCATGCTTTCTAGAGCACCATTCGACCAAAGCTTGATTAATGAGGTTGTGAGCCCAATTAAACAATGCTTTGGTGAATTCTTGATCCAATTATTGAAAGCGCACAACATTTACAAAGGTGGCCCAATTACATTGGCAGAAATCCACATTTAAACAACTGTTCATCTAGATTTTAATATCCTCCTTAGCCCATTTGAAAACTAGCTTGATTCCATTGGGCCTTGAAGGATCTTGACTATCATTGGCATTTTGAATCTTCTTAATCATTCCTCTAGTGATTGGGCCTTTATTTGGTGATGAGTTCAAATTTTTGCCATCATTTAATATTTAAATTTGGGGATTTAATTGAATTTTCTGTGCTTAAAGATTGATTTAATTAGGATTTGTGATTATTGGATTTATTGAATAAGTTTGGTAAAAATGGTGTAAATATTGATTTTAGTTGCATAAAATATTATTGGATATTCTAACGTTTGTTAATGCAGTTGGAATTTATTTTTGGTCATTAATAGTGTAGATTTGAAATATTCAAAGTTACAAAATAAGTCCAAAATCAGGAAATTCTGGAAAATAATAAATCAGGAGCTAAATGCACCCCCATATTTTATTTGCACACTCTTTCTAAAGTGGACCACCAAAAACCTGTTCTGCACCCCACTTTTCACTAAGTTGCACCCCTCCTACCACTTAAATTCCACTCAACCAGATTATGCCATGTGGCAATCCTCACCTTTCAAATCAGGCCAATCATATGTTGACACGTGTCATAATCCTCCACTCACCAAATTGACCAATCAGAGCTTGCCACATCACCATCTCACACATGAAACCCTAACCCTAATTTTCATCATCTCCTTCAATCAATATGGCAGCCGCCGGCCACCATTCGTTCACCGTCACTTGCCGGAGCCACCGTAACCATCATCTTCCCTGCAACACACCTTGACGCCGGAAAAACACAGCCATGGCAGCGTAAAACGCAGCTTTGCACCGCCACCATCTTTTCACGGAATCAGTGCTCCATTCGCGTAGCACCATCACCACCACTGTAGCAACCGTTCGTGAACCAGATCGCGGGCAGCACCACTATTTTCGCACACCATCATCATCTTCGTTGCAACGTTCTTCACTATCCACTGAAACTCACGCACCGTGAGCTTGCTACCATCGCGCCGTAATTCGAACAGATCCACCGTCACCACCGCGAGCTTCTCCGCAATGAGCCTACAACAGCAGCGCCACCACCACTCGCTGGAGTCCGTCACCATTCCTGCAACCTCACAGACCAGTACACGCAGCAGCAGCGGAAGAGATTCACGATCCACCACCGCGCCTTCGCCGGAGAAGAAGACCTTGTCGGAAAACGCGAAACAACAGTCATCACGCGCGGGAGGAAGGAGGAGCAAACCCTAATTTTGGAGAGAGTCTATGGGCCACGTGTCAGCATCTGATAGGGCATTCAAACTGGTCAACTGGTCAAAAACCGGCCAAAGCTGGTCAACTGGTCAAACTCTGGTCAAATTCTGGTTAATTTTGTAAAAATGATTAAATAAGAAGGGAAGAATTGGAAATTGGACAGAAATTAAGTTGCAAATTAATTAAATAAAAATAAAAGATTTTAAGCAACTGACAGATAAAGTCCAAAGTCCAGTTGAAGCCTATATAAAGAGACTTAAGGGAGCATAAGAGAGGACTGACAGACTTAGCAACTCTTTGGTTTTGGCAAATATCGTCATCCACCACATCTCTCCTTCTTCCTTTATATTTTCTTTCCTTCATCATATTATTATCATGTATTTCATCAAAGCCATGGAGGGCTAAGCTTTTAGGGTAGATTCCACTGTAATTTCTTAATTGGATTCTGAGGTTAGTTGAATTAATTTATTTGTTCTTTTGATTCTTGTTGAGATTTATTTTTTTTATCTATGTCTTTTAGTTCTTAATGTAGTTAAAGCAATGATTTTTACATTATAGCAAGTTAGCATAGTGTTAAATCTAAAGAACATAACAATCATATGAGTCTACAGGTTTTTGAATTTTAATTAAGAAGTTACTTTGATTAATTTTTAGAAACTTTCATATGATTGCATGAGTTTTTGCTAATAATTGAGAAATTACTTTGATTAGAGGTAGAAACTTAGATTAGAATTAATCAAGAAGTTACTTTGATTAATTAACTTTTTACTAGATATAAGGTCTAAAAGAATAGACATGATTAGGACTAGTAATGTTTAATTGAGAAGTCAAATATTTGAAATCAATTTCGTATTCGTTGTGAGACGACTCAGGGTTATCTTAACCCTAACTAGTTTGTTCACTAGTAATTTGGCAATATTGAAGTTGCTAAAGTTAAGTAGTGATAATTTGATCCCCTAACGACATCGATATCAATTGGGCTTGGCATTGTTTTGATATTGGGCCTTGAAATGGGCTTGGGCCAGTTTCATGACACTGTAATTTCATTATGGATTCTAAGGTTAAATTAAAATAATGTCTTTTTTCTTTTGATTATTGTTTTGATTTTCATTCATCTATGTCTTTTATCTCTGAATCACGTGCAAAGTAATGGCTTGACATCATAGCTAATTAGTGAGATGTTTTAATCTACATGTATGTTGATCACATGAGTTCTAGGATTTTTAACTTTAATTGAGAATTTACTTTGATTAAATTTAGAAACTTTCATGTAATTGAATGGGTTTTTCTAATGATTGAGAATGTACTTTGATTAGAGGTAAACACTTTAACTAGAATTAATCAAGAATTTACTTTGGTTAATTAGTTTTTTGCTTGATTTTAGAGGTAAAAGAATGGACTTGATTAGGCATAGTAATATTTAATTGAGAATGTACTTTGATTAAATCTACTATGATTAATCTACAAAGTTCTTGCTTTTGATTCAGAATTTACTTTGGTTAATAGTATGAATGCCAACAAATTAATTAAGAATTTACTTTAATTAATTTGAAGTAAAAAAATAATGGTTAATTAAACAATAATATGAAGATAACTGATGAAGAATCTATATTGAAAGTAGTGGAATTCGTCTGTTTTATTGTAATTGTTTCAAAGTCTTTTATTAAATTGTTGTTTCATTCTCAAATTTTTCTCTATATTTTTTCATATAATCATATAGTTTTAATTGCATTAGAATAAATTTTTACAAGAGTCAAATATTGAAAACCAATTTCGTATTCGTTGGGATACGACTCAGGGTTAGCTTAACACTATCTAGTTGGTTTATTACTAACCTGACATGATTGAAGTTGCTAGGGTTACATAGTGTTAATTTGATCACTTCACGACAACGTTATCAGTTTTCATACCAAAGGAGTCCGTTTTTCAACTTATAATTTCAAGATAATGTATGAAAATTTCAAAATCAACCAGACAAATTATATACTTAAAGAAAACTTGCTAAGATAAAAGACTTAGAGATTTGAGATAGACCCCCTAACCTTGGTGACGCTAATTATACTCTGGGATGGAAATGCAGACCTCAAGGTGCTGGATTCCCCCTTCTACTTCAATTGTTTCACAAGAGTTTGGACATCTCTTTCTCTAATTTGTAGGATTTTTGTGAAGAAGATGTGGGAAATGAAGTCTTATTTATAGGAAAAACCTTGGACAAATGGACAAGGTTGAATTGATGGTAGATTTATGAGATTCCTTAGTGAGGGTCAATTTATTTTTACCATATAGAGAAGCTTGGTTGAAATTCCTATTGTTGGCAACTTCATGGTAGTTGCAAGGAAACTTGTTGACTTTCTAGAAGACTTGTCATATCTCTTACCACACACCTCTATTTGTAAATCCCGACAGTAAACTAAAGCCATATGGCTCTAGAACATCTCGAACAAATGTGAGCTTAATCCAACGGTTAATGAAACTGGAATTGACGTTTTACTGAAATAACTCAAAACAGAAAGTAATTGACGCTAGTTCCAACTAAAAAACTTATTTCTCTAACCACAAACCTCTACATCGAAGTCCAAACGGTCAAAGTTAAGTACTATGCCTTAAGAACTCTGTATAAAAATTTCATCCCAATCCAACGGTTAACGAAGCGGAAATAAAATATTTACCAAGGCAACTTATAACTACACAACATGTGGAGACATAACTTTTACACTAAAGTATGGGGATTAATGTTCCTTCCATACACCTCAATTCAAAATCCCACTAATCATAGTGAAGAACTATGTTTTAAGATGCTCTGTAAAAGGTATAGCCTAATCGAATGGTGCATGAGGATTTGATCTCAATGTTACTTAGACAACTCGAAAATAGGAAGTAGTTAGCACAAAAAAAAAATCATCATTTACATTGTACAAAGCCCTTTGTCAGTTTATTTATGAAATAATAAAATTACTTCATACTACATATTTAAACAAGATAGTTAAACATAATTAATATAAAATAGAGGGTGTTACATACCTCACATGTTCTAAGCATATATACATGTGAAGTTTTACTCTTTTACCTAGACAAGTGGTTGTGAAAATTAAACAAACTAACAAGAATTCTAATTAGAAAATAAGATTAAATTAACAAGTGTTCTAAAACAATCCTAAGAACAAACATTAGAACTAAAAAAATAATAGATTAAATAAAATTTTTATTAAAAAACTTAAAAAACAACACTTTAATCAAACTTAACCTCATATTAACTATGAAATGACAAGAGAATCAACCAAGAATGTTTAGCCTTCCACGTGGAAGACAACATGAGACATAATATAAAGTAAATGGTGCAATAGTAGTTGATGAGTGATGAACGGTGATAGGAGATGGATGATAGATGATGGTGGTGATGGATTGAGTTAACTAAACATCTATTTACAGTAATCTTTGGTGATGAAATCAGGTTTTATAGACACAAATACTAGACTTCAATTTAATTTATCTAAAGTAACCAAATTCACTTTCAAAGATTAGACTTTTCAATCTTGTGTTTATTAGTAGAGGTAGATATAACATTATGTTTGATAACTTAGCTTGTGCATGAATAGTCAACCTATAGTAATTATTGTATAAGAACCTATAAAATAGTATTTTAGATTTGATAGTGTCTTTAAAATAATGAGACAATTATTTTAATATTAAAACACTTAAGTATAAATAGACAGTTTATAAAACAGTTTGATTACTTTAAAACACATTATCTCTCTAGAAACCACTTTTCTAGGATTTCCTGCCCTCTCTCCTCTCTTTCTTACTATAGGTTTGTCTGTTTGAACATTTGAGACCGCTAGAGTGATCCTTGTAGTAAGATCTTCAATTCCAACTTGTTGTTTTCTCAATTTCAGTAAGTTGGTTTTTAAGCTCTTTCTTTGTCACATATGTTTTCTCCCTTTGCTTGCAGGCTCTTTTGATTTGCATATGTCCTTTTTTAGTCTTCTATATCAGTCTTTGCTAATCAATAATCATAGTGGTATTGTCTGATCATGCTTGTGATGTTTCAATGTGTAGATAGAGCATCTTGTAAGTTTGGAGGTGTTGAGTTGTCTTAGAGTTATGTAAGCAGTCCAGTCATGTAAGGGAAGCTAGTATATGTTCTTGAACTTTAGGTTGGCTTGAATTGAATAATGCGTGTTGGTGGTTTAAATCTCAGTTGGTATGGTTATGTTAAATTGTGTTTATTAATGAAATTGTTATGATCAAGTACTAATTGTGTGTAAATTGTGATAATTTGTTGTTATATTGATTTGAGGGTTTTGATGAGTGATTGAATGAGAGACTCATAATTTGAGTAATTGGGAAAATTGATACAACTTTTAAAATGTTTAAAATTCTTTGAGCCAAAGGAAAGAGTAGAAAGTACCAATTCGAGCAAGTGAGCAAGTTAAACCCCTTCATTCAAGACACTTTTTGTCATGGCATTGGGCAGTAGTAGAGGGGCTAGGTGTCAATTCACATTTTCAAGCTTAAAAGCATTTCCATTCTAGGGCATTGGGCGTAGGCTAATGTCATTAGGAGCCATTTTGACAATAGGCCTCTAACTTGGTCGTTGCTGGGTGAGCCAGTGCTCCATTGGGTGAAACCAAAGCTAGGGAACTCACTAACTTTGTGTCGTTGGGTGCCACCCTATGCCACTGGACACAATTGTTAAAATTTCATCTAGAGGGGTTCCAAGGGTCTCAGCGTTGGCCGCTAGAGTGGCCCGTTGAGCGTCAAGCCCTTGGGAAGCTAGCACTAGGTGAGACTTTGTACTATTGAGCGTTATTTCTGCAATTGTGCATCTTGTGGGTTGTTATTTTTAATTATACTATGATATTATTGGTTATCTTAATGATATATGTGGTTTATAAAGTGTAAAAATTGTGTGAATGGATGAATTGTTGGACAATTCCACGGAGGGAATCTTATTGAATGTGTGATTCACTAGGGTGTGCATTGAGGTAAAGACTCTTTTATTTTGTGGAGTTATCCTAAACTCTGCTAATCACTCATACTCATGGAGGAGAATGATTAGATGGTGAGAGTAGCATGAGGTCTTATCATAAGAATGGTTTCGGGGTTCTTATGACCGTGTCAGAGACTAACCTTGTCCGTGACAGATCGTAGAACAATATAATACCACCACAAGTGCATGACTTCACTAGTTTGAATCAAGTGGACTTATTCGAATAAATTGGGTATAGAAGAGAATATTATATGTATGCATTTCTTGAAATCATGTGCATAGGAAATAGAACATACCATTGAATACCATTTAATTCAATAACTTAAGCTTTGCGTTTGGAAAATAGAAAAACAAAGATTAGAAAAAAAACAAATATATATATATATATATATATAATCATTCTGTGTTCACTGAAAACGCATATTTTTAATGAAGACATGTAATGAAGTTTACAATAACAAAACAAATAGAAACTTATTGTTTTCCCGCAAAAGTACTAGTCTTTGCCTGTATACAATAGATATACCTTATGTGACATCCCATTTTTAATAGAGTAATCTACTAAAATTAAACATCACATAATTATAATATATAAAAGCACATGACATCAAACACACATGTACTAACTATTACAATTATCCATAATATACTTGGGATGAAAGTTTAGGCACACCACGATGCACTTAAACATAACAGAAGAGTACTATTTTTTTGCAAAAGGATTGCTCAAGGAGCAAGGAATTTAAAACAAACTAAGAGTTCTTCAAAAGGGCTGAACTATGAGCCACAACCCAGACCATGGGGACCACTTTACACAGCAACATCTCCATCACCCTGAGTACCTCCAGGGGTTTCCACATCTGCTCACACCAATAAATTGGTGATCATTGCAAAAAGGAGAAACCAAGCAAAGAAACATACACCAAAGAAAGGGTAAGCTAGAGCAAAAATTGTTTTAATCATGTTATAGAGCAAATAAATAGTCAGATCATATTATGCACAGACAAAGCAGTAGGCACCAAAATCATGTGAAATCAAACAATTTCAAGACTCTATATGACTCAATATCTGGATCATACTCTTGATATAGAATTCTAAAGGAAGTATGCGCCTGTGCTGGCTTCTAAACTCTGTAGAGTCTAGATGCAAGGGGTTATCACCCAACCACACACAGGGTTAATCCTCTGATGTCTTAGGCCCAATATGTCCCAAGACTAGGACCTATTGCCACTCTCACCATATAAATTATTCTACTCTATGTGAGCGTGAATAATTTTTAGAGTTCAGGATACATTTCTTTATCTAGACATCTCCTATATCAAGGTATATACTATCCACCATCACCAAGAGTTTCCCTTGAAACTCTTTTACCAACAATTTCCACATGCCATCTCAATCATTGACGTCTCATGCCAATCCACCACCAATCAAACAAGTCATGTTTTCCATTTCATACTTAACATAACAAGATTTCATTTAATCTCATACTTTATAAATGCATACCAAGACATACATATATCACAAAATAGTATTCATCCCAAATAAATGAGTGACAACATTTAAGTACCTACAATTCCATACAATCAAGCACAACACACAACCATAATTCTTACACCAAAATTCCTAAGAAAATTTATTATCACAAAACCATAATCACTGCAGTAATGCATGACACATTTCTCAAGTTACAGATATCTAATCGACGATCCAATCGGTCAAACCATAAAATAGCATGTTATGAACCAAATGTCAAAATTTGAGCTCAATCCAACGGTTAATGAGTCAGAAAAGTCAATTTTACTAAAATTACGCATATTAGAAAAATACACAATCGCCCAGCGACCATGGACTCGCCCAGCGACTGTGCGGCGCATCCAGAATACGAGAAATAACGTCAAATATCACAGTTTCATGAATATTTGAACCCCTAACTCAGAAATATACCAAAAACTAACGTTTTCCCCAATCTTTTTTCATATTTCACAAAACATTAATCGCATAAAATAGAAATAACGTGAAACCCTAGCTTCCCTTACCATCTTATATGCTAGCAAACACAACTAGGTACGAAACCAAGGGGTACCACAGCTCTAAGAATTCAAACAGTGAGCTGGAAATGTGAATAACGTGACACAACAAACATAAAAGGTTAAACCCTAACCAGAACAACATACCTAAATGGTAAAAACGTGAAGAAAGGACCAAGGAGCTTCAAAGTTCGACTTACTTGGAGGTAGAATGCTCTTAGCTAGCTTGGAGAAGGAAGGATCTCTCTACCCTAACAAAGCTCTTGGTTGGATAACAGAGGAGGGAGAAAACTGTTTTTCTGCCAAGAGAGACAGAATGAAGAGTGAGCATCTGTGAGGGGGTCTTGGGGGTCCATAGTGGATTGGTCTTGGACCCTTGAAAAGGCCAGGCACAACCCCTCTTTTAAGACATATATTAAAAATAAGAAGGGGTCTCACACCTTACCTATTCAAAACTATCTACATCACTACTAACATTTGCAAAATAAATTAATAAATTGGATACACATATCATGGACGAAAGAAAACATATTTTTACTGAACTTTAACATATTCATACAAAATAATAAAACTTCTTCAGTCATAAATCTTATTTTATTTAAGTTGTAATGTAACACTATAAATTAATGCTACATATGTATTATTATAAAGTCAATTCAAACAGTAACATCCTTTATTCCAACTTTTACCTATAGTAAATAATTTTTGTTTATACCTTTAATACACTAACGAAAACATAAAAACAACCCCGTTTATACAAATACATCTTGAAAACAAAATATGAAAATAATGTGCTACTATAATACAAAACATACTTAGACATAATTAAAAATTATTTTAATTAATTAATACTTCGTTGTTCAAACTAAAAATTATAATGCACTTATATTTTTTTTTACTTCTAAACCAACTTAAAAAAACAGACTCGTATTGAACTAGTTAACTATGAAATCACAAGCAAATCAACTTACAAGGTTTAGTCTTCTATGTGAAAGACAACATCAAACATAATATTAAGTAAATGATGCAGTCGTGGATGATGGTTTGAACTTAGCTAGACATCTATTTATCGTAGTCTTTGGAGATGGAATCAGTTTTTAGGAGACAGAGACCGGACTTCGATTTAATTGATCCAAAGTAATTAAATTCACTTGCAAAGATTAGATTATTGTGTTGATTAACAAAGATAGATAGAACATTATGTTTGATAACATTATAACTCGTCTCCAAACTCAATTGAAAAAATAAAATATTATCCATATTTATACATATATTTCGTCAATAAAAAAAAATTGATAAAACAAAGATCGGTTCGGACAATACTAAAAAAAATAATTTATTTGTCATTCTAGAATAACAAATAATCTTGGAGATCGAATAGAATTTTAATAATAAAATTTACGGTATAAATTACTATATTTATAGTTTTGTCGCTTGCAATTAATCAAATTTGTATAATATTATGAAAAAGAAAAAAAAATATAATAGTATAAGAAAATAATTATTTATAATTTGTATCGTAGGACAACCTAACATTCCTAAATGGATGACTTAAGAATAAGCGGTCGAAGACCGTCCAATACAGACGGAAGGTCTAGGTTTACGAAGTTACGGTGTTGTTTTGTTAAGGTTATTGGAATATAGTATAAAATATGTGAAGTATAATATTTTGAAATGTGAAAAGAGAAAGTTGCATAAAATTTTATATAATATATATTTTTCGGTAGTTAATATATATTGATATATATCGAGGATTTGGTTCTTTGATACTACAAACGTAATACATTTATGACATTATTTTAATATAGGAAGTATATAAAAGTAAAAGTGTGATCTTGTTTGGTAATTGGTTAGCAATTGCGGATTCGATGTTTGCTTTTATAGTTTTTAGGTATAGTACCATATTGCATTTGGAATGGGGAAATTCATTAATGTTAATTTGTAAATATTTTATTTAAGGAAAAAGAATTAAATTGGTTGGATGGAGTGGGTTTTATACTAGATGGTAGTTATTAAAATTTAAAGAGTTTGCTCATTGGTTTGGTATGTACAGTTATGATGATTATTTCTTTGGTAGAAATAGAAAATATGTGAGGGAGTTAAATCCAAATTTTGAATGATTTGGGATGTGAGTTATGATTGAATATGGAAATTAAGGATATTTTGAGGTGAATGAATAATTATGTATTCCTAATATAGTTAAGTATGAATTGTAACATCCTGACCGGATATTACTAATTTAATTAAAATAAAATAAGATATCATTAAATAGTCGTATCTAATTATTCATCTTACTCAAAACACAGGAAAAATTTTCATCTTTATTAATCGTGCCAAATGAAAACAAATTCCAAAACTAATATTCAATTAAAAGAGTACAACTCTAAGTTAATATTCCACTGAAAACAAATGAGATAAATACAGGCCTTTAAAAAAATATCTGCAGGCAAATTAGCGGTTGTGAAATTGGTTGTTGTTGTGATCAGTGGAATTGAAGGTCTAAGTTCATGTACCTTTGCGTTTAGGCTTGATGGACTAAGTCCAATAGGGGTCTGGGATGTGCTTGGTGGTGGGACGCATGATGGGCATGGAACTGGTTATGTTCCCGTCGGCTGCTATTGGGCGAGGAGTCCTTAGTATGGTGATTACATGTGTCGGCTGCACGATGGGCAAGGAACAGTTATGTTCTCGTCGGCTGTTATTGGGCGAGGAGTCCATAGTATGGTGATTGTGTGCGTGCCTGGGTCTAAGCAAGCAAGGCTTGGATGTTTGACTACATGCGAGGAGTCTGTGGGGCAGGACTACGAGCGGGATAGGCTCGTAGGATTGGACCCCGAAAGGGATAGTTTCGTGGGAGCACAGTAAAGTCCCAAGACCTAGTTTCATGCATAGGACTCATGAAGGACTATGAGGTCATGGATGGGTAATTTGAAAGGATAAGATAATTAAGTAAAACCTTTTTGGGAATGGGTGTCATATTCATTTTATATATATATATATATATATATATATATATATATATATATATATATATATATATTGTTCCTGTAGAGAACAAACAAGATAAGTTAGGCACAAGCGTCACCTTACCCATGTAGTCCATTATCTCCTCAGTTGGCCTTTTCCCGGTTGGTACATGTTGGCTTGGACCCAGAAGGGGTTACTTGTAGAAGGGACTCCGAAGCTCAAGTAAGTCAAAGCTCTCAGAAGGTCAAGTGATTAATGGAGTAATGAATGCATACCTTTAATTAATGGGGTCCACGTGTATTTATAGAGTATTAATTATGTTTGGTAATGGCATGGGCCAGGCCCTGGTTTGGGCCTCAGTTTGGGCTGTAAGTGGACCTGGGCCTTGGCCCAGGCCCTTAGTTCGACTATTGTGGGCTCATTGGATGGCAGGAGGGATTTCTTTTTGCTAAGTCTTTAGGAGCGGTCTGATTTGGTTACTTCTCAACTTGACGGATGTCGTCCTTGCCCATGCACTGTCCTAGGTTGGCCGTTATGTTGTTAGTTTAGCCTTCGTTCAGTTACGAGTTTAAGTCCATGCCGGCCCAAGTCGTGTACTTGGATTGTTTCCAGCATATATGTAAGGGTTGTCATTTATATGGTTAAGTTGACCAGGTCCAGTACACCAGTCCCCAGCCTTTGCCGATACGATGTGTTGGTGAAGGATGATATGTGTTGATGTGCTAGTCGGGATCGGCTAGGTGTGATACACCAGTCCCCCAGCCTTTAAGTGTGATGAATAGTGTTAAGGCTAGAAGAGGCGAAGAGGTTTGTGGCAGGTGAAAGGGTGTCAGAAGGCTGATTTAGGGAGGTTTGACGTCGCCATTTTGGTACTTTGTGATGATTGAAAAGAGTTATGTTTTTGGCGGAAAAGGGTTATGACGCTTGAAATTCGTGTGTATAAATGAAGATGATGTTGGCAGTTCATTCACTCTGTCTCATTTGCAAAAAAAATCGTTCGCGTGCGTTTAGAGCTGTCCGATATCTTCTCTTCCTCCTTCGTCATATTTTCTAAAGAAATCAGGTATGTCTAGTAGTAGCGATAGGGTTTCGTTGTCAGATTCGGGTAGTGAGCGGTCTAGGGATAGCGGGAGTAGTCGAGATGATAATAGCGATAGGGAAGAAGTGGGTAGTGTAGGGAGAATCCCAATGGAGAGGGTGGTTGGAATTAGGGAAGATCCGCCAGAGGAGCTGGTGGAGAGTAATTGGCCGGCGAAGACCGGATACGAATGGGTAGCGGCAGATGTGCGGACTCAGCGATCGTTGTTTCGATGGTCGCGTTTGTTAAAATCGTGGTTGAATTGTACACCTATTTTCGAGAAGGGGGTGCGAAGGGACATCATTGCTCCAGAGCGGGTTACTGCTATTGAATGTGTGTGCCATGGTCGAGAAGGAGCAGCCGAAGAATTCTTCTACATGTATATGTGCCACTTCTCACAGCTGCACATCTGACTACCGTTCGACAAATTCACTATGAGAGTGTTGCGATTGTTGAACGTTGCCCCTACTCAGCTTCATCCGAACAGCTGGGCATACTTGCAAGCTTTCAGATTACTGTGCATGGCGCTGTACTTGGAACCGTCTCCCCGAGCATTCCTATACTTTTTTGTCACGAGGCCGAAGAGTCCGATAACATGGTTCTCGTTAATCAGCCGGCCTGGTCTCAACAAATTGGAGGCCTTCACTCAGTCATTCAAGCATTTCAAAGATGGGTTCTTCAAAGTTGTAGTAAAACCAGCTGGTCGGTCACATTTCTATACTGTTGATGGTAATACTAAATTCCCGTTCTTCTGGACCAGCAACCCTTGGAGATATAAGGAAATTTTGAGGGAGGATTTGTTGGTGGGTGAGAAGGATGTGGTGGATACTTTGATGCAATTTAGCGATAAGATGCCCACTAAAGGCTTAGTTAGGGTGTATAATTCAGTTCACCCCATTATAGATATTGAAGGTATTTTTTTGTAACTTTGAGCATTGTTATTTGTTGGAGTATTTTGACAATTTGTGTGTTGTGTACTTCAGGGCATATGGCGCAACTTGGCAAGAAGAACTTAACACTTTTCCAAACCCTGCGTAAGGAGAAGGCGGTGAAGGCTAAAGCTGCCGGGAACACTGTGGTCCCCAATCTGCAAGATTCGCTAGTAGACGTCCACATGCATGGAGGTACAAAAAGGAAAGCGGAGTTGCCTATTGGGCCGGGAAAGGGCAAAGACGTGAAGAAAGTGCGAGCTGCTGTGATGGGAGCAGGCTCGGCCAGCGGGGTGAAGGCGCCGGAAGTTGGGTTGATTGAGCTTCCGAAAACTACTGTTCGGAAAGACATTGAGATTAATGTGCCGGAATCGCTGATGGATTCAATTGACAATATGGAGGCAAAAGCTTTGGTGAAGGCCATGGTTGAATTTAGCAGTAAGACCTTGTTGTTTAGTCGGCGTGTGGGATCCTTATACGAACGAGAGCTGAAGGAAGGAAGCCGGACCAAGGTCGAAGAGTTGCAGGAGAAAGTTGATAAGCACGCTGAAGAGAAGGAAGCTTGGAAGAAGGAGAAAGAGGAGTGGGAAGTGGAAAGGAAGAGGCTAGCGACGTGGAGGGTACGATGCCTTGATTCTGAAGAAAAGCTGAAGGGCCGGATTGCAGATCTTAAGGCCGACTATGACGATATTAAAGAAAAACATTACGGGCTGGAGGGTGAACTAGAAGACTTAAAGAGCTGCATAATTCAAGAACATATCAATGGCTATCAGAAGGGGGTTCGTCAAGCGTCGTTTTTTTATGAGAATGTTGGCGGTAATGACGCCAGGTTTGATGTCAATAAAGATGTCATTGATGGTGTGCTTATAGACGAGGCGGAATCTAGCCCAAAAGGGGATGGGGTGAAGGATGCGGTTGATGCTGATGCTGGTGGTAACGAGGTGGTGACGGAAAAGGCCGAGCAGAAAGAGGCTTAGGATTTTTAATTTGATATTTCCAATTTGGTTTAATGATTCTAAGTCTGTAATAACTCGTACATTTCTTTATTTTGATGTTTGATATGAATGCCGGTTACTCCCTGGTTAATTGCTCGTTATATTTGTGTATGTATGAGATGTTTGTTTGCGTGTACTATTGTGTGTGAAGGGTGTTCGACCCAGGCCGTTTACTTGTGGTAAGGGTGAGGAACTTAAAACGATTAACATCAAGGTAAGGGTGTTCGACCCAGGCCACTTACTTGTGGTAAGGGTGGGGAACTTAAACGATTTAACCAACGAGTTGAGGGTGTTCGACCCAGGCCGCTTACTTGTGGTAAGGGTGGGGAACTTAAAACGATTAACATCAAGTTAAGGGTGTTCGACCCAGGCCGTTTACTTGTGGTAAGGGTGGGGAACTTAAAACGATTAAAATCAAGTCAAGGGTGTTCGACCCAGGCCGCTTACTTGTGGTAAGGATGGGGAACTTAAACGATTTAACCAACGAGTTGAGGGTGTTCGAACCAGACCGCTTACTTGTGGTAAGGATGGGGAACTTAAACGATTTAACCAACAAGTTGAGGGTGTTCGACCCAAGCCGCTTACTTGTGGTAAGGGTAGGGAACTTAAAATGATTAACATCAAGTTAAGGGTGTTCGACCCAAGCTACTTACTTGTGGTAAGGGTGGGGAACTTAAAATGATTAACATCAAGTTAAGGGTATTCGACCCAGGCCGCTTACTTGTGGTAAGGGTGGGGAACATAAACGATTTAACCAATGAGTTGAGTGTGTTCGACCCAGGCCGCTTACTTATGGTAAGGGTGGGAAACTTAAAACGATTTAACCAACGAGTTGAGGGTGTTCGACCCAGGCCGCTTACTTGTGGTAAGGGTGGGGAACTTAAAACGATTTAACCAACGAGATGAGGGTGTTCGACCCAGGCCGCTTACCTCTGGTAAGGGTGGGGAACTTAAAACGATTTATACAACGAGTTGAGGGTGTTCGACCCAGGCCGCTTACTTGTGGTAAGGGTGGGAAACTTAAAACGATTTAACCAACGAGTTGAGGGTGTTCGACCCAGGCCGCTTACTTGTTGTAAGGGTGGGGAACTTAAAACGATTAACATCAAGTTAAGGGTGTTCGACCCAGGCCGCTTACTTGTGGTAAGGGTAGGGAACTTAAAACGATTAACATCAAGTTAAAGGTGTTCGACCTAGGCCGCTTACTTGTGGTAAGGGTGGGGAACTTAAACGATTTAACCAACGAGTTGAGGGTGTTCGACCCAGGCCGCTTACTTGTGGTAAGGGTGGGGAACTTAAAATGATTTAACCAACGAGTTGAGGGTGTTCGACCCAGGCCGCTTACTTGGGGTAAGGGTAGGGAACTTAAAACAATTTAACCAACGAGTTGAGGGTGTTCGACCCAGGCCGCTTACTTGTGGTAAGGTGGGGAACTTAAAACGATTTAACCAACGAGTTGAGGGTGTTCGACCCAGGCCGCTTACTTGTGGTAAGGGTGGGAAACTTAAAACGATTTAACCAACGAGTGTAGGGTGTTCAACCCAGGCCGCTTACTTGTGGTAAGGGTGGGGAACTTAAAACGATTTAACCAACAAGTTGAGGGTGTTCGACCCAGGCCGCTTACTTGTGGTAAGGGTGGGGAACTTAAAACGATTTAACCAACGAGTTGAGGGTGTTTGACCTAGGCCGCTTACTTGTGGTAAGGGTGCGGAACTTAAAACGATTTAACGAACGAGTTGAGGGTGTTCGACCCAGGCCGCTTACTTGTGGTAAGGGTGGGGAACTTAAAGCGATTTAACCAACGAGTTGAGGGGGTTTGACCCAGTCCGCTTACTTGTGGTAAGGATGGGGAACTTAAAACGATTATGAAAGTGAAACAGAGAAAAGATGTATAGTTGAGAACCCTTGATTTTATTCATTGAATCTGGGGTGCCTAGTTAAAACCTTCTTGGCCAAAACCGTCCTTAGGGAAAAAAGATCGGGTGAGGAAAAAGAGTACACCCAGGGTTACAAGTATTCGGTTTAATACAGTATGCATATAAATAAAGTAGAATTTGAGGTGGGACACATTCCAGGTACTGGGGATCTCTTCTCCATATAAGTGTTCCGAGCGATAAGCTCATCCTCCTGTGTCTTCACGTATGCGGTACGGGCCGTCCCAGTTGGCGGAGAATTTGCCATCCTTCTTTCTTGCACTGCTGGCCATTCTCCATACTAAGTCCTCGATTGTGAATGATCGTGGACATAGGTTTGCGTTATACTTTCTGGCAGCTCTTTGTTTGGCAGCTAAATTTCGTATCTGGGCTTTTTCTCTGAGTTTGGGTAAGAGGTCGAGATGAGTGGCCATGTTTTGGTGGTTGTGGGTTGGGTCGTATAGTTCTCGGCACAGGGTGGGTTCACCAATTTCAACCGGTATCATGGCGTCGGCGCCGTAAACTAGGCTAAATAGGGATTTGTTTGTTGATGATTGAGGGGTGCACCTGTAAGCCCATAGCACTTCTACTAACTCTTCGGGCCATCGGCCTTTGGCGCTATCTAATCTCTTGCGCAGTTCCACTAGGATAACCTTGTTGGCCACCTCTGCTTGTCCATTAGTTTGTGGGTGTTCTACAGAACTTGTGATGTGTTTGATGCCCAGGCCAGTGTAGAACTTGGCTAGCTCCTTATCTATAAATTGTCGGCCATTGTCTGTGATGATGGTATGTGGCACACCATATCTGCATATAATATCTTTCCAAACAAACTGCTGAACTTGCTGGGCCGTGATGGTGGTTAGTGACTTGGCTTCTATCCATTTGGTGAAGTAGTCGACAACTACAATTAGGAATTTCACTTGCCCCTTGCCAGGTGAGAAGGGGCTAAGGATGTCCATTCCCATTTAACAAAGGGCCATGGGGATAGTATGTGATGGAGTTGTTCTTGTTTCTAGTGGATGAGGTTGCCATGTTTTTGGCATGGTTTGCATTTTCTGACATAGTCCTGGCAGTCTGCTTTTATAGTCGGCCAGAAGTACCCGGCTCTAAGGACTCTGGTAGCCATGGTACGTGCGCCGGAATGGTAGCCACAAATGCCTTCGTGTAGCTCTTTAATATTATACTATGCTTGCTCTGTCGTGACACATTTGAGGAGAGGTTGGCCGTATCCGCGTTCGTAAAGGTCATCGCCTATCATGGTATACCTTGCGACCTTAGCCAGCCAAGTTTTGTCTGCATCTTGTAGGGGGTTGCTGGTTTTTAGGTATTGGATATAAGGGGTGGTCCAGTTATGGCTTTGGGAAGGGGTGGTGTTGTCAGTTGGGGCGTGGGTTAGGTTTTGACATGTATGTGCGATGGAGGGTGTAGATAATGTTTGCTGTAATAGGGATCAGTGGCGGCTTTTTAATTTGGTGCTGGCCAATTTGGAGAGGATGTCGGCTCTGATGTTGTCGGTCCTTGGGATGTGTTCGATACGGACTCGTTCAAAGGCAGATTGAATGACTGCACGGACCAAATGGTAATATTGTAGAAGGATGGGGTCTTTAATCTGGAACTCGTCATTTAGGTGCCCTACAGTAAGCTTGGAGTCGGTTTTGCACATTAGCGTCTTAACACCTACTTCGCGGGCAAGGGAAAGGCCGGCGAGGATAGCTTCGTATTCGGCCTGGTTGTTTGATGTTTTGAAGGAAAAGTGAAGGGATTTTTCGATAAGGATGTCATTAGGCCCTTCTAACACGATGTTAGCACCGACACCTTTTGGATTTGAGGAACCATCTACATGAAGCATCCACTGGTCCTTTGTGGGTGTGTGTTGGAGGTCATTGACAAAATCTAAGAGACATTGGGCTTTAATGGGGCCATGGGGTTCGTAGCGAATGTTGAATTCCGACAACTCGACGGCCTAGGATGACATCCGTCCGGCTAGATCTGGTTTTTGCAATATTTTTTGGATGGGGTAGTCGGTTTTGACGATGATGTTGTGGTTTTGGAAGTATGGGCGTAGGCGGCGAGCTGCATGGACTAAGGATAGGGCCAACTTCTCTACCATTTGATATCTGGTTTCAGGATCTTGCAGCGTTCTGCTAACGAAGTAGACAGGATGCTGCGTGCCTTTTATCTCTTGAACGAGCGTGGCGCTGACGGTGTGGTCGGTGGCTGTGATGTATACGAGGAGGGGTTGGCGGGTGTCCGGCTTGTGGAGGATAGGTGGTGAGGTTAGGGTAGTTTTTAGTTTTTGAAAGATTTGTTCACAATCGTCAGTCCACGTGACCCGGGTGGATTTCTTTAGGAGTTGGACTATGGGTTGGGTTTGTTCAGCCAGTTTGGGTAGAAAGCGGGAAATGGTTGTGAGGCGGCCTATGAGGCATTGGACCTTTTTGATGGTAGTGGGATTGGACATCTCGATAATTGCCTTGCATTTTTCGGGATTGGCCTCTATGCCGCGTTGGGTCAACATAAAACCAAGAAATTTACCACGGTCAACGTCGAATACACACTTGTCGGGGTTGAGCCGAAGGTTGTATTGGCGTAGCGCGGAGAAGACCGCTGAGAAGTCCTTGGCATGTTGGTGGTGGCTTGGAGACTTGACAACCATGTCGTCAACATATCCTTCGACACATTGTCCCATTAGATGACTGAAAACCTTGTAAATTAACCGTTGGTAGGTTGCTCCTACGTTCTTAAGACTAAAAGGCATAACTCTATAGAAGTAGTTGGCATCATCTGTGATGAAGGCGGTCTTGTTCATGTTAGATGCGGCCATGGGGATTTGGTTGTACCCAGAATATGCATCCAAAAGGCTAAGCACTTTATTCCCTGCCGCGCTTGTCAACAAGTCGGTCGATATTGGGTAAGGGGTAGGCATCGCGAGGGCAGGCCTTGTTCAGATCCGTGTAGTCTACACACATCCGCCATTTGGCATTGGCTTTCTTCACCAAGACTACGTTAGAAAGCCAAGTGGTGTACTGAGCTTCTTCTATGAATCCTGCGTTTAGTAACTTTTCGGCTTCAACCTTAGCTGCTAGTCGACGTTCTTCGTCAAGTTTGCGCTTCTTCCGGGAGAAGTAGCGGGCTTCTTTGTAGATGGATAGCTTGTGGGATGCTACTAGAGGGTCCACCCCAGGTAGGTCAGCGGCTGACCAGGCGAAAAGGTCGGTGTTGTTGATGAGGATGGGTGTGATGATGGCACGCTCGTCAAAGTTCAAACCGGTGCCGAGGTTGATGGAGTAGCCGTTGGGAAGATCTAGAGGGGATGTCTCCTCAACTGGTTCGAGACGAATGTCTCGGCCTACTCTAGGGTCGAGATCTTCGCCTGATAGGGCGATGCCGGAGCCAGGTGGTCACTCAATGTGGTTGGTTTGTTGAATTGGGAGTTGTGGGCGCAGGCTGGTCATGTAGCATTTGCCTGCCAAGCGTTGGTCGCAGTGGACGGTGAGGATGTCACCGGAAGGAGAAGGGAACTTCATGGCCAAGTGGGGGGTGGAGACAACAACGCCAAGGGTGTTGAGGGAAGGACGGCCCAGGAGGACATTGTAGGATGTTTGCGCGTCGACAATCAGGAAGCGGATTGGAATGGTTTTGGTTTGGGTTCCTTCGCGAAACACGGTGTGAAGGTCGATGTAGCCGCGGGTGGATACTTGTTCGCCAGAAAAGCCATAGATGGGTTCGTCATACGGGACCATAGGGGTGTTCGGGAGTTGGAGTTTTTGGTAGGTGGCCCAGTAGAGAATATCAACGGAGCTGCCTTGGTCGACAAGGACTTTCTTAACGGCGTAGTTCTTGATTTCAACAGTGATGACCATGGGGTCATCTTGGTGATGGTCGAGGCCATGAAAGTCGTCATCTGTGAAGATGATGGGAGGCATACAACGTTTGTGGTAGGAATGGGTGATATGATTGATGGATTGAATATGGTGGAGGTGTTTCTTTCTGGCATAAGAAGTGGATCCTCCACTAGCGAAGCCACTAGAGATAGTGTTGACAGTGCCACGTAGTGGAGGATTTGTAGGGGTGATGTCGGTACGGGCCGGTTGGGGTTCCTGGTTAGCGGTTTGAGCTGGGCGTTTGTCGTGACGGGAGTCGTGTGGAGGGCGTCTGTGGTCGGATCGAGGGGGGTGGCGGGATCGAGAGGAATGATCGTCTCGTCGGATGAAGTGGCGAAAATGACCAGCACAGACTAGTTCTTCTATCTTATCCTGAAGTATTTTGCAGTCTTCTGTAGTGTGGCCATGGTTGCGGTGGTAGCGGCAATACTTGGTCATATCAGCCCAAACTTATTAATTTAGGTTGATTTAAATAAAAGTATTAATTAATTTATATTACTATATATTATTATAAGAATATAAAATTTTCAAAAAATTGTCTATAAAAATTATTTGCAAATTTTATTATAGAATATGTTTCATAAAATGCAATGAAAATTTTTTAGAATTATTTTGCAAAAAGTATTTACAAATATATTTTTTTAAGTCTTTATAAATTATGATTAAAATGAAATTACAACCCCAATTTCAATTGCCTTAATGCATAAAACGAAATTACATTAAAATGAGATTAATGGTCATTCAATTGGTATTCCATGATGGTTTCCCAGCCCCTCTATCTTCTCCTCAAGGCGGCTAGGGTTTCTGACCCTTCTCATTCATGACCAAAAAGGAATTGGAAAAAATGAAACTATTTTACATAAGTAAAGGTTTGAACACATAACCACACAATTGCAAAGCTAATGCACAACCAATCAACTAATTCATGTTTCGTGATAATTCTTATGCATCTAGGATTATATTATTACGCCCCATGATCCAGCATATTAATAAAATAATAAAATAATTAAATTAACACCCTAATTTCCTACACAGGACTTGAACATTAATCCTTTCATAATAATCAAGTACTCTCAATCACTTGAGCTAGTACTATTCCTTGTCTTCTCTCTCCACATTAATTAACTTAGCGATTATCGACCTCGCATTTTTTAAATAAATGTTTATTTATTTATTTAATTTTTCCGAGTCTTACATGAATTGTGATTGGTTGATTTGATTGTAACATGGATTTGTAGAGAACAAATGAATTATAACAAGTATGTGATTAATGGAATTGGTATTAATTTAAATAGAGGAATTGGTGAATTGTTGTGGATCGTTGGGCTGAATGGAACATCAATTAAGGTTTAAATTGATAAATTATGTTATATTGGGTGAATGGTTATGGAATGGAGTTGGATTGAGTGTGTTCAATTTTTAATTGGATTACAAGTGTAATATTTTTCTTTCTGTTTTCTTTTAGAATTTGTAAAGGTTGAGTAAGTTTGTGGATGAGAGAATTGTTATAAGAATTTTTGGAAGTGTAAATGGTTTTGGAAGTTAAGTAAAATAATACTGGAATGTTTGGTAGCTTTGGTGAAACTTTCGAATGCTAGGACGTATTGAAATAGGTCTCTAGTACAGAAAATGTTGATTTTCGTTTTTTTTTTTTGTATCTGATTCTCGCTGGGGGAGTTCCTTGGTTGTTGGGCGACTAAGTTTTTTTCAGATTTGCGCTGTTTTAGTAAAATTGACTTTTTTGACTCATTTACCGTTGGACTGAGCTCAAATTTGGACAGTTGGTCTATAACTTGCTATTTTGTGGTTTGATCGGTTGGATCGTCGTTTAGAGGTCTGTAGTTTGATAAATGTGTCACACATTAATGTTGTGATTTTGGTATTGTGTTGATAAATTTTCTTAGGAATTTTGGTGTAAGAATTATGGTTGTGTTGTGCTTGATTGTATGGCATTGCAGGTACTTAAGTGTTAGCACTCACTCATTTGGGATGAATACTGTTTTGATATGCATGTATGTTATGGTATGATGAATGCTTGTACAATTATGTGATTATGTGAACTATATGTACATATGTATGGGATGGTATGATGTGATGAGGTGTGGCATGAATGTGTGTGCATATGTATTGAGACAGTTTGAACTCTCTGATACCTGTAAAGCCGTGATGATTTCTTTAACTAGAGGATTTTGTCGAGTCAGGGTAAAGGGGTTTCATTCCTTTGTAAGTCTTTAGCATGAGCTTAGCAATAGTGCTCTACCTAAGGCTTTGTCGAGCGGGTGGAGTTATTGCTAGTAGGTCTATGGAAAGCAGGGGAAGGGACTTTTCCAAGAGGCATTGGTGCGCAGGAAAGGTATATTGGTTAGCTATGAGAGAATGTCATATCGTTAATATTACTTGGTGGTAATATTTTGATGAGTTCAAGTGGTGATGTTGAGAACATGTGTTGGTGGATTTTTTTTTTTTTTTATGAATGAGTTATGTTATGTTATTTTATGCTACATGAGTTACATGTTAATGTGCTTGTTATGTGATGTGATACATGGTTAGCTTACCCTTGCATGTTTGTGAATGTGGTTTCCACCTGCGATGATCGTATGACTTACGTTATATGGGAGTAGATGTTGATGCAGATATTGCTGGAGAAGCTTAGTTGTATGGAGTTCATGGGGAAGCTTTGGGAAATTTTATTTTGACCTTTGAAAAGGTTCTTTTGAAATAAAATGTAATAGTGTAGTGGTTTCAAGTTTGACTTGAAGGATTTTAATATTAACCTCAACGAACGATTTAAGTTAATTGATTATATGAATGATATTTTCATCTTGATGAATAAAGAAGTTTGGATGAATCTTTTATCCGGTGTTATTTGAGATAAAAACAATTGTGAAAAATTCCTATCTTAAAGGATGGTATCAAAGGTTGTGCTTCACATTAAAAAGAAAATCATACATGTGACATCTCAAAAGAGGTGTTACACTAAGCACACACAAAGCTTGTAAGACCCGGGAAAATTAATTAATTAAATAATTAATTAATTAATTAATGCGGGTAGAACGCGTCTTTATGACATTAATTGTTGTTTAATGTGATGTGGAAAAGTACTAGCTCAAGTGGTGGAGAGTACTTTGGTTGTGTGAGAGGACTTGGGTTCAAGTCCTATGTATGCCAATTATGTGTTGTTGTTTTATGATTTAGTTTTAATAATATGTAAGAGTGTGGAATTTGAAATGTAAAATTATGTTGATTGTGTATATCACAAAATGTGAATTGGCATAGTGGTTGTGGTCCCAATTTTCATGCATATGACTCATCAAGGACTATGGGGTCATGGTCGGGTGAAAGGTGGGTCAGCAGATACTTAGACTCGGAGCCCTTTTTGTATATGGATATAGATGTTTACATTTTTAGTTTTGAGAGAATTATGTAATCTCTTTTGGGAGTCTTTGACTTTTATTTCGGTTTTACGAATTATGGACTCCTAGTGTTATGATTATATTTATTAAAGTTTTAAATTTCCCGTGTTTGGAAAATAGTTTATATTCAATGCGGCATTTATTGTACTTTCGAATTTTATTTATTTAATATCAGTAATATTCCTTAGCGATGTTACAAAGCTATTCAAACCGATCGGTCAGGCTTGGGGTCTCTACGGGACCCATCAGATCGAAAAGCCTATTTGATTAAAGGGTGAGCTTCATTGAAAGCCCCTATCGAAAAGCACTGACCCAAGTGGTCAAAATGTGCGTCCCCACGGGACTTATCTTAACTTATAGACCCAAGCGGCTGAACGCATGTTCTATCGGAGTTTATACACTTAAAATCCAAAATGCCTAAGAGCACACACAATTTTATACGAACTTAAGTCAATTAAAATATTAAGGTCTCGAGCAGCCTGCAGAACTTAGTACCCCTATACAATGCAATGACTTAAGTATCCTAATCGAATTAAATACCCATTTTCAAATACGATCAAGCAAAGTTATCTAAACGATTCGACTGAACGAAATGAATTCTTACGTTAGGGCAAACAATCGGCCTTGTCAGTATGCGCAAATAAACGTGAAATTAGAACGAAAAGAAATTATATTAAAATAGATGTCTGAAAGTTGATCGAGTGCGATCCATCGAATGGCTGATCAGACC